>Ga0315314_1000070_pt1 | contig 146031 bp, 136 predicted proteins | sample TDP9_MG_FD_203631 | JGI IMG/M metagenome (GOLD analysis project Ga0315314, IMG submission 203631) | Freshwater sediment microbial communities from Lake Towuti, South Sulawesi, Indonesia - TDP9 | ecosystem: Environmental > Aquatic > Freshwater > Lake > Sediment | place: Indonesia: South... | reverse complement strand
CGGGGGAGGTGGTGGAGGTGTTCAGGGTTGGGTCCCTCAAAAACTTCTTCGACTAACATACCCCTATTTAGACAAAAAGAGGTTAGTTAACCTAACTCCCAAAAACATAATTATTACATTGTGCCGCTTTGTTAATGGAGTGTTTTAAAGGCTTCTTCCCCCTAAAAAAGCGGGAAAAAGCTGATTCACTCCGCGAAAAAATCAAGGAGAAAAATATAGGGAAAGGATTGAGGCTCGCGGTTGATTTAAGTGCGATAATCAGCCATCCCGAAAGTTTATCTTTATGGTTTCTGTTTATCTAGGAATTCATGGTATTCTATCATTCTTTTTATGGCTTTTGCCGCCCGGGTCATGGTGGGCACCACGGATATTCCGCGAGTGGTGTAGAATTTTCTTAGGTAGGTGGCTTCGTGTTCGCTGAACGCGGGTAGAATGGCTATCACGAAAGGTTTACCAAGTTCGTTTTTTATGTAGTTTGCCGCGTCTCGTATGGATTTGCGGAGGTCAACGTACCATTGAAAACCTCGGAAATGTTTACCGACTGATCTGTAACGGTCCAGCATTTCAAAAATCACGAAGTCGATGTTATCCTCAGATGCTGCAACTTTTACGACTTCTGCTATGTTGGCGAAGCGGAAAAACGCTGAAGGAATGTCCAGAGGGTTTCTGGTGCTTATCCCAGCAGCTGGTACCATCTCATCGATTTTTTCCTTGGTTTCCTTTGATAGGAGGGGTATTTCTAAGCCCATTTCGACAGCCTTGTCGGTTTCCGTGACACTCTCTCCGCCGCTGAAAGAAACTATTAAACCTCTTCTTCCTCTAGGGGGTGGGTTTTGCAGAAAAACCAGAAAAGTGTCTACGAGGTCTTCGAGATCTCTGATGTTGACAGCCCCTATCTGATTTAGAGCCGCCTTCCAGATGTTTCCTGAACCCGCCAAGGAGCCGGTGTGGGATGAAACCGCGACAGCCCCCCTCTCGGTTTGCCCGCCCTTCCATACTATCACCGGCTTTTTCTTAACCGCTTCTTTTAGAGTTTCATAGAATTTTCTTCCATTCTTGGTTCCCTCAATGTAGGTGGAGATGATTTTGGTCTTTGGATCCTCAGCTAGATACTCGATAAATTCGGGGTTGTCCAAATCTATGGCGTTCCCATAGCTGACCACTTTACTGAAACCAACTCCCCTCAGCCTCCCGGAATAAACCACCTGCTCTGTAAGCGCGCCGCTCTGAGCTATGAAGGCAACCGGTCCGGGCTTCTTGGGAAAACCCGGCATGAAAGATAAGCCGCTCTCCGGGCAGTAAACACCCATACAGTTTGGTCCAAGTATTCGAGTGCTCCCCTTACTTGAAATTTTTAAGAGTTCCTGCTCTAGCTTTCTTCCTTCCTCGGTTCCGGTTTCGCTGAATCCAGAAGTAAAGAAATGGACGGTTTTGACTCCCTTCTCCACACATTCTCGCATAACATCGGGAGTGTACTTCGCCGGAAGTGTAACTGAGGCAAAGTCAATGTCATCGTTGATGTCCAGAATGCTTTTGTAACATTTGAAGTTGAGGATGCTGTCTCGGTTCGGATTAACCGCGTAGACTTTTCCTTTATAACCCGTAACTCCGGGGGCTGAAAGATAGAAGAAAGAACCCTCACTGGCGCCAATAATAGCAATAGACTCGGGGTGAAACAGCCTCTCAAAGTACTCGAATTTCTCACGTTCCAAAAAACCACCAATTTTTCAGAATCTTTAACAATACAAATCAAAAGTTTGGATATATAACTTTTCCAAACATTTTTTAGGAGAATATAACCTTCAGTTAAAAACGGAGTTCCAGAATTAGCGGTGGACATAGTTAAAGACAAGCTAAAAGAGGTCTGCGTATCGCTTGGTTTTTATGGAATTTTTGCTTTTTGTAGTAGTCATGGCGTGAATTTAGGGGAAATAATTATCCTTTTTTTGGGGGTAATTTAAATAAAGGTATTTTTCTCAGTTACTAGATAATAACTGATATGGATGATTGATATGAACAAGAAGATTGGGATGGTTGTTAGGAAGGGTTCTCAGATAGCGGAGTCGTCCACTGAGAGTGTTTCACGATTTTTGGGAGAGAAAGGATTTGCTACTTATTTTATTGACGGTGCCGATGATGTGCAGGATGAGACTTTTTTAATAATATCGAATGGAGGAGATGGAACCGTCCTAAAAACAGCTAGGATGGTTGTTGAGAGTGGAAAAGAGGTTCCTATTTTCCCACTCAACTCGGGGACTGTGGGTTTTCTAACTGAGGTGGATGCTCGTGAGGCGATACCGGAGCTGGAAAAAATTTTGGAGGGACGGTGCAAAGAAGAGGTGCATAGGGTATTGGATGTGTATTTGAGCGGCAGATACTTGGGTTTTGCGGTGAATGAGGTGGTCATCAGCGGCGAACATGGGAGGATACTTGACGGAAAACTCTTCCTGGATAATGTTCTTATCTCATCTATTCGCGGTGACCGAGTGATTATTGCGCCACCCTTGGGATCGACAGCTTATAATCTCTCAGCGGGAGGGTCGATAATACATCCGAAGCTTGAAGCAATGTCCATCACCTGCGTGGCGCAGTTTTACACAACCAGATTTTTCCCACTCATAGTCCCCATAGAGAGCGAAGTAGATTTTGTATTGTCATATAAGCCCTCAGAATATTATGTTGTTCTAGATGGTCAGATGGCGGAGAGCAACGGAAATAAAATCGATGGGGGACAGTCCATCAAAGTAAACGTCTCTAAGAAGACCTTTAAGCTCATTTACACGGAGAGATCTTTCTACGAGAGAATAAACAAAGTGATTCTGACTCAACAGGAGAAATCCACTTGGACGAAGCCGGTTCCCGGTGACGTTTACTGAACATGGGAAAATTATTTACAAATTTATAATAAATCTTACAATAATAAGAGTGTCTAGTTAGTGTAGGTGATTTATTCTTGAAAACTAAAACTATAAAGCAGTCTGTAATTTTTAAGGCGACCCCCCATGAAATTTATGAAGCACTAATGGATTCCCGTAAACATTCTCAGTTTACGGGCAGCGAAGCAGAAATTAGCCAAAAGGTAGGCGGAGAGTTCACAGCTTGGGACGGTTACATAATGGGAACCAATCTGGAACTCATTCCGGATGAGAAGATTGTTCAATCCTGGCGAGCTGAAGAAGAATGCTGGCCCGAGGATCATTACTCCACAGTTACCATTACTCTGAAAAGGGAAAGCGGCGGAACAAGGCTTGCCTTTAATCAAGAGGGTGTTCCTGAAGAATGCTACGAAGATATCGAGAAAGGCTGGCATGATTTCTATTGGAAGCAGCTGAAGAAATATTTAGAGAAAAAATAGGCTTAGGGAGACAATTGGGTCATAATGGAAAATTTTTCAATCGAAATTTGCGACAATTCTGACATAATTCCAGCACCTTAAGGAAGGATAGTGATATTTTTCTATAAAAAAGGTCGGTAAATTGATTTTATGGTATTACTTACACAAGGGAAAGCGGCAATTCTATGACGAGTAAATTTTATCTTATTTTTTGAGATCAATCCATAACTCGGTTCTCGTATTTTCTGGTTTTACTTGTCTGGGATCATCTAGATACATTTCTAAGCTAAAGCGAAGTATTTTATGACCATCGGCGATTATTTTTTCTTCAATCTTTTCGTACTGTACAGCGAGATCTTCGTACGGCCCGTAAACTGTAATCTTGGCCACAAATGATTCTCCGCGCTCCTTTTTCTTTAAAGGAGCCTTAACCTTTGCGTTCTCAGCGCATGGATATCCAACGGCCCAATGATACTCATCTTCGGTCTCTGCTTCTCTTGGGTCATTATAAAACATTGTGAATATTGGGCCTTTCATTTGTGGAAACAGGTTCTGTTCTGCGGTTAATTGCATTAGTTGTGTTATTTTATCAGGAATTTGGCTATAGACTCCATTGGCTTCTAATACTATGTACTTGAATCCAGCATCTTGTTCATATCTGATTTTGAATTTACTTTTATCCGCAGCCAAATTTTTTACCTCCTACTTTTCTGGTAATAGTAGAACCCTACCGATATTTAAAAACCGCAGTTTCACCCGGAGGAAAGTTTTCACTCGCACTCAATCATGACTATCCTCTACAAAAAATGGTTTGATTTTTGCTCCCTTGTTCTTGATATAAAAAAATTGGAGACGTCTAGGTTACTTTTTTGTATATTCCGAAGTACAGAGACCCTTCACGCACCTGTTCCAACCTCAACTCACATGACTTCTTCCAATAGGTAATGCTTTTATAAATCATTAAAAATGCTGTATTCTTCTTCTCCCTAAATCCATGTAAAGATAATATTTTGAAAATTATGTATATAGCTTTTATTGCGATTAAATTACTACTCTATCAATATGATAAGACTTTAATTTTCAAAGCCAAACACTTATATAATTTTAATGGTTAGTAGACTAATCGTTTAAACCTTTTTTGCTTATTTTATTGATGAGATGGAGTTGGTGCGATGCCAGTTATGAAAGGAAATAAAGTAAAAGTTGAGTATATCGGAAGTTTAGATGACGGAACTATTTTTGACTCGTCTGAGGGAAAAGAGCCATTGGAGTTTGAAGCAGGCTCTGGAAGAGTAATAAAGGCTCTTGATCAGGCGGTTCTAGGGATGGAGAAGGGGGAAGAAAAAGAGATTAAGATAGAACCAAAAGATGCCTTTGGATATCGTGTTCCCGATTTGGTCAAGAAAATTCCGAGAGACAAACTTCCGGAAGAAGCAGAAGAAGGTATGATGCTTAGGTTCGTAACTCCCGAGGGAATACAAATACCGGGTCAAATAATAGAAGTAACAGACGAAGAAGCGACTATCGATTTTAACCACCCATTAGCGGGTTTAGAATTGAACTTTAAAATAAAGATTGCAGACATTTCATAAATTTTTATTTTTTAAAGAGTAAAAAACCAAGCAACTAATCCAACCACGCCAGACATAATAATTATTATTAGTATGGTTCACCCCCCTCTATATTCTGGAAAACACTGTATCCAAGTTTCTCTAGTTTCTTCAATAACAACCTGTTACCGCACAACATATGCGATTCGGATACCCCTTTTATTCTAGGAGGATAGCTCCCGCCGTACAGACGGCGATGCATTTTCCGCATCCTTCGCAATCATTTTTTACCTTTGCTTTTCCCTTGACCATTTTGATACCCTTATTGGGAAGAGGGCATTCAAATAAGCAAAAAGCGCAACCAGTACACTTATCCTCGTCGATCACTATCCTCATTCATTCTCCTCTTTGTGCTTGCTTTGTGTGTATTGGTTCAGGACTTTATTTTATTAGTTGTCCCGCTATTACCATTCTTTGAACTTCGCTGGTTCCTTCGTATATTTCGAGTACTTTGGCGTCTCTGTAGTATCTCTCGACGGGGTAGTCTTTCATGTATCCGTAGCCTCCGTGTATCTGAACCGCGTTTGATACGACTTGGGTGCAGATTTTTGAGGAGTAGAGCTTTGCCATGGCTACTTCTTTGGTGAACCGGGCTCCCTTGTCTTTTAGGAATGCCGCTTTGTAGGTTAGAAGGCGGGCTGCTTCTATTTGGGTCGCCATATCCGCTATCATGAATTGGACTGCTTGGAACTGGGCGATGGGTCTGTTGAACTGCTGTCTCTCCTGAGAATATTTGAACGCTTCTTCAAGGGCTGCCTGTGAGAGCCCCACGGCTTGGGCTGATGCTCCTATTCTCGCGGAGTCGAGGATGGTCATAGCTATTTTGAATCCGTCGCCTTCTTTTCCCAAAAGGTTCTCCTTTGGTATTCTGCACTCATCAAACATTAGTTCAGAGTTAATAGCGGCACGCATACCCATCTTATTCTCTTTTGCCCCCGCGCTGAATCCCGGGGTTCCCTTCTCAACTAGGAAAGCACTTATGGGCTTTCTCTTGGCTTCCTCGGCTGATGGTGTTATAGCGAAGACGAGAGCCACTCCTGCTACTGGTCCACTTGTGATGAATATTTTGCTGCCGTTCAGTATGTATTCATCTCCCTTTGGGGTGGCGGTGGTTCTCAGGGCTTGAGCATCGCTTCCAGCTCCTGGTTCTGTTAGTGCAAAGGCTCCTATGATTTCGCCTTTCGCTAATCTGGGTAGGAATCTTTTCTTCTGTTTTTCATTGCCGAATTGCACAATTGGCTGGGCGCAAGCAGAGTTGTGAATCTGCAGGGTTAAACCAATCCCACAGACCACTCGGGATATTTCTTCTATCAGAATCGCGTAGCTGACACTGTCCAGTTCTGAACCACCATATTCTTTGGGAATCTGGGCACCCAAGTAGCCCTGCTCTGCCATCTTCTTTGTTTCGTTCCAAGGAAACTCGGCCTTTTCATCCATCTCACGGGCTTTAGGGGCTAGCACAGTTTCAGCGAATTCTCTTACCGTACTTCGGATTAGTTTCTGCTCTTCAGTTAATTCAAAATTCATATTAACACCTCAGAGAATAATAACAAATTTTCAAACCAGTATTTATGTTAAAAGCATAAACTAATGAATTTGAGTTACCATTTAGCGTATTTAAGTTTAATGATTTTTATCCCATTTGGAATAATCTTTTAAACCATTCAAAGGAACCATTGTCTTTGGCGTCAGAGGAATTGAGGTGGTTTCCCGAAAATGTCTTCATTTTGCCGAAAAGTTTAGCTCATAAAGTTATAGAATCAGTTATTTAAACCGTTCTTTAAAAACCCTACACAATTAACCACAAAAGAGTAAAAGCGATTGGATTCGTATTTAGATTATTCTAAGTAATGATTCAAATTTTTATCCAGATTAATTAAGATGGAATTTCTTTTTCCAGATGTTCGGAAGACTGCTACGCGGTTGGCAGAGGGCTGGAAGGTTGCACCAGTTTTATGGTGATCAGTCGGGTGTGTATCTTGTATTTCCCCTCATTTTTTTCTATTATTTCAGATTTTACTAGTTTTCCTAAAGCATTCTCCGCAGCATTCTCGTTTATTCCCAATTCTTGGATTAAATCATCCTTGGTTACTTCGACTTTTTCAACTATAAACTCCAAAATTTTCCCTATCGCGGTTGAGGAATCACATCCTAGAAGGTCACAGATTTTACGGCCTTCCGGGTAGTTTAATTTTAACGAGTTGATGCTATAATCATCGGCGTCTAGGTAGTCGAACCATCCTGCGAAGGCGGCGAACCGTCCAACCAGGGAGAGTTGGGCTAAGGCAACCTTTTGCTCGCTGATAAACTTTAGGATGATAGATATGCCTGTTGATACGCGTAGAATTAGGTGGTTTCCAGTTGAAAGAAAATCGCCCACCCTCAATTGGGGGAGAAGGTGAATTAGTTCTTTCAATATTTCGTTGTCGGCGAAGTTTTCTTGATATAGGATTTTCCCTGAGGCGGTAACCACCGCCCCGCCAAGCGGCCTTCCAGAGCCGCACTGTGCGAAAACATTTTTGAAAGCCAGTTTAGAGTTTATCTCCAAAGGAACCACCTGAGGGAACATATTCTAAACTATTTTTGGAATGAACAGTTATCTCCCCAGAGTTCCTTTTATGCCGCTTTTTTACTGACAGTGAGATAGGTCATTGCAACAATTTTTACTAGATTTTTCAATAGTTCCTCGGTGCCCTCGCCATGAAGTGCTGAGGTTTCGTAGTATTCTATTTTTAAGTTGTCACAGAATTTCTTTGATTTCTCTGTGGAGATGTGCCCTTTATCCACTTTTCTAATATCTATTTTATTTCCTACTATTATCTTGGGAATATCGTAAATATTTTCCTGCTTCATCAATTTAAGCCATTCGTTGAGGCCATCAAGTGTACTTGGCTGGGTAACATCAAACATCAGAACCGCGGCCTTAGCACCCTTATAGAAGACGCCGGAAATCTCACGGAACTGGATTTGACCCCCAATGTCCCAAAAATGCAAAGATATTTCCTGTTCGGCGTGTTTTGCGTCTATTTGTCCGAAATCCACGCCAATTGTGCACTTGTATATGGGGTCAACGAGTCCTTCAGTATATCTTTGTTTTAGCGTAGTTTTTCCGACTCCACCCTCTCCTAAAATTAATACTTTGAATACGTATTTGCCTGGCATGCGATTTACCTCACTTACAGATTTGTCGTCGGGATTCTTATTTTCCGCTAAGAATAAATAGCTTTTGTTACTTAAGAGTTTTTATCCATATTTGCGATAATGATTATGGGGTTTTAATATTTGATACACGCCTTACTAATTATTACGCCGGATGGTGTAGGACACCTCGTACATGACGATGGTTTGGGTATCAATTTCACCCTGTTTTCGGGCATGTTGATGGCTTTGAACAAGTTTCTTACTCAGATTTTTGGTAAGGAGCACCTTTATCGAGAGATAGAACTCGGATTATACACGCTTCTGCTTAAAGAGACTGGTAAGGGTCTTTGGGTCTGCATCTATGATGTGTCTGACAACATGGAAATCATGTACTCTAAATTTGATGAATTAGTTAGCTTAATCGAGAAAAATGTGGATTTAGAAAAGGAGCTGAAGGCAACCATCGAGCTGGACGATGTAACAAAGAAAAGCGTAGAAAAGATTATTAAAACAAAGGTTGTACCTCAGCGGCTTCAATCCTTCATAGATAAAGAGATTAGTTGGCTTTCTGAGGGGCGAATGATAAACATTATTCTTCAGAACGTCTATCTGGTTTCTTTGGAGGGAGGCGTATCTGCTAGCTGGGAAAAGGAAGCCAAACCAGATCTCAGCATTCGTTACGCTTGTTTAAATATGCTTAAAAGCGTGCCCAATAAATCGAATTTAAAGCTGGAGTTTTCCAGCAGCCATGAGGCGGGGTCCGAAGAATGGCGTTTCAGAAGAATTGGGGATAGCGAGTTTTTCCTCTTCATAAGGGCAATCATGAACGAGGGTTCAAGAGCCCTTTTCGAGATTCTAATTGACCGAATCGTCCTCGGTTTAGTGGATACACTGAAAAAGAAAGGCTCAGCTAAACCAATCACGGAGACCAGTGCCCTGCTTCCTCCCCAGAAGCCCCTAGCGATTCTAAGAGAAAGAAGAGAGGTTGCCTCCAAGAAATGGGATGAGCTTCCAAAGGACGAGGAACTATTAAGCAGTCTAGAAACACTTGTCCAGAAAGTGTCCAAAAGAATCAAAGCCCTCTCCACAGCCGACGAAGAACTCAAAGAACAAGAAGAGGAAACAAAAAGAAGAAAAGCAAAGGAAAAACAGAAGTAGAATACATGCAAAAAACGTAATAAGAATAAAACACCATTTGTTTTAATAACCCGAATTCAAGGAGAAAACTACAAATTTCCTTCCCCTTCCACTTCAACTAATCCGGTTAACTTCCCCATTCCCGCACTACAACCAATTCAAAGCCAGGTTAAAGTACATCTGTGAAATTGCGGGCAAAGAAAGAAATTTATCATTCGGCTTCCAGATATGTTGTTAAGGTTGTGTTGTGTAAAATTCTGCAACGCCTCCCTTCTTGCACTAGAGAGTGATTAAATGAGCAGTAGCAAACGGCTTCCTTTTACTCAGGGTGTCGAGATAGAGCTTCAGATTGTAGACCAGAGTGGTGCCCTTCTTCAGGGTCAGCGTCTCATAAAGATTTGGGATCAGCTACTTAAACGTGCGGGAGCTGTTTTGCAGAAAACTGTTCTTGAAGGTGCTCCCAGCATCGTGAGGGAAAGGCTTGTTCGTGTGGGGCGTGTGGAGAAGGAACGCCAGGGAAGGAGATTGCCCTACATTACCGTAAGCTACCGGATGCCTGGCGGTAAGCCCATTGAGATTTATTCTTTCGGCCCAGATCCGAACATAAGTCAGGTTACTTGGATTCTAGAGCTTGTAACCCCACCCTGTGAGACAATGGAAGAGTTGGGATGGTGGATAAAGTCTCTTTACCGGGTTGCACTGGATTCCCTGCCCAGTGGGTTTGGAATTATATCCATTGGTTTTAACCCCAAGGAAGCCGAGTACCGCAGTGGAGTTACCTTCGGCGACCACTACCATATTGGTCTACCTGACACCAGAAATAGACTTGCTGCATATAATCTTTTGCGGTGTTTTATCCCCCACCTCATTGCACTCTCTGTAGACTCCCCGTTTATAAATGAGGCACCTACGGGAAATGTTAAGATTAAGAAGGCCCCTAAGGTTTTCGTTCTGAGTCAGAATAGTGTGAGAAGCCTTAGGCTGAGTTTTAACAAGGGGCAGATGGGACCCGTAGACAAGGATCACTATATCCCGTACCTTGAGAGATTCGACAGAAAGCTTTTTGACAGGGTTGTAAACCGGGAGGCTCCCGATGACAAGTTTGTTGACATGTGGCCGTTTACCGACTATGGAACAATTGAGATGAGAGTTTTTGACACCCAGTTTAGTGTTGCACGCAGACTCGCTCTCATTGCAATTATCCAAGCCCTCGCATACAAGGCCACAAAGCTTGTTAAGTCTGGTCAGAAGCTGCCAGCTGTGAAATCCGACGTTCTGGTGGACACCCGGGAAAAGGCTGTTGAATTTGGTCTCTTTGGCAAGTTCTTCGCAGACGAGAGTCTGAGCGGTTCAGACAAGCAGTTTGCCAAATACTATAATTCTGATCCCGATTCTGGGAAGCCAAACATGAAGCTTTTTGAAGCTGTTCAAAGTATGCTTAGCTTTATTCAGAACGAGGTTGAGGAGCTAGGTTTTCAGGAGTACCTGAAGCCTGTTTTAACCTCTGTTATGGGAACCCGCCAACTGGAGCCCCCCTGCTCCCCCGCGGACTATCTCCTCTACCTCTACCAGTCTTCAGGCGGCGACTTTGCGCGGGTTACTTCAAACCTTATCAAGATAACCGAAGATTTTTGCACAAACCTTACAGAAGACCCAGTAACCAAGCTCTTCGGAATCCCCGAGGTAACCGCCAGGGCGGCTGTTGCTGAGCGTGTACCCACCGCTGCACCCGCCGCCGCTAAGCGTGCTCGTACAGTTGCGCCTGTCGCCGCTGCTCCTGCTCTTGCTCCTACTCTCTCTGTTAGGGGTTCCGGCTCCGTGGAGTCGAAGCTGATAGTTGCTGAGCAAAGGATTCCCTTCCAGCTGAGTCTTACATCAAATAGCAACTCTGAAACACGAGTCACAGTTCTGGGAAAGGTTTTATCCAGAGACGGTGGGGAGGAGTCTGTTGTTAGCACGGCAGTAAAGGACGTTTTACTTAAGCCGGGTAAAGAGTCGATATTTGGTGGAACCGCCATCCCTCTTGTAGTGCCCTTTGGTGCCTTCTCCAAGACTAAGACCTGCCTTCTCCAATTTACTGTGCGTGACAAGAATAAAAACGAATTAGCCGAAATAAAGACCAATGTCTTCAAGGTAATTGCCACACCTAACATCGTAGTTAAGACTTCCCCAGTCCCCAAAAAGGTCGATGAAGGGGAAAGTTACGATATAAACATTCAAGTAGCAAACAACACTCCCCAGTTCGCTGGAAGGTACCAGTTGCGTATTTACCGAAGACTGCCGAGTGGAGCTTCAAAACTTGAGCTAGAAAAGAATCTAACCAGCCTCACGACAGGAAACATCCCTTACAAGCTAAAAGTAACAAGTGAAATCGCAAAGGAAGCTTATCTGAAAATAAGAGCCCAGGTTCTCTACAAGGGAAAGGTAGTAGGTGAACATGAAACACCGAACATGTCAATCATCCCGACAGAGGAACCAGAACCAGAACCACAGAAACCAGAAATTAAAGTAATAACAAAACTCCCCACACAAACCCAACCTCAGCAAGTAACCCAAAGGGTAAAACCACAGCCAAGTGTGAAAACCCCACCCCAAAGAACACCTCAGAGAACACAGCCCAAAGCACGTCCTCAACCGCAGATGCGACCACAATCAAGTGTGAAAACCCTACCCCAGAAAATCCCCCAACGAGTACAGCCCAAACTACGCCCTCAACCGCAGATGCGACCCCAGTCAAGTGTGAAAACCTTACCTCAAAGAATACCTCAGAGAACACAGCCCAAAGCACGTCCTCAACCACAGATGCGACCACAGTCTCAAAAAGTTAGGCAAGGTGTCAAGGCAAAGCCCAAGTCTCCCCTAAAGTTGAAGGCAGTTACGCCCACAGTGAAGCCTACATCTTATAGGGGGGTGAAAGCGGGGAAGAGGGGCGTTAAGCCAGCGGTTTCCGCAGGAGTTTCAAGGAGGGCAGCCGCCAAGAAGGAAACATTCACTGCGAAGCCTACCGTGGAGCGAATTGTGAAACCCGTGCCTAGAGTTTCTGAGAGGTGGGAACCGCCTGCTAAGAGCACATCGAAGGCGGCGGAAGCGACTAGTGTTGCAAGTACCCCGGTGGCCAGTAGGCCTGTGGCTGCGAAAAGAGTGAGGGAGTCGAAGGCTGTAGAGGTTTCAGTTACTGAGCCGCCGAAGGTTTCTCTCTACGTTCATTCCAGAGAGAAAGAATTGGTTCTTGATTCTTACTGCGATTTTGATATCGAGGTCAAGAATCTTAATCCAGATATGGCGGGAGTTTACTGGTTGAATATTTACTACTGCCCCGTGAATGCGGATGAAGTTCTCGTAGACCACAACATGTTCAGGTTATCAGACAAAAAGAAAATAAATTACAGATTCAAGATGAAAGATCTCCCGAAGTCTAGAAGATTTAAGCTCAGGGCTGAGGTTCTCTACCAAGGAATAGTTATAGAAAAGCTTGACTCAGGAGAGATTCTCGTAAAGTCGCCTAACATAAACAAAATATTGAAGCTCCTTGGAATTCTTAACGTTCCCCCAAGTACAATGTCTGGAGTTAGAATTGTCCCCTTCCTCGAGATTGATGTTAACTACATGCTTGACCCTGTAACTCTTTTCATTAACCTTGCGGTTTCCTCTGAAAAGATAGATATTCAGAAAGAAGTTTACTCCCACACTATCGGAGAGGATGGAACCTATCTACTACCGCTGCCAATGAGAATCAGGGACATTCCCCCAGACGTGAAAAAGGCTTCTCTGGAAGTCAGCCTAAGTGTAGGAGATATAAAAATCGGCTCAAAGGAAACATCTTTCCAAGCAATTAAACAAAAGTCTCTTATTGACGTTACTCCACCCCTCCTGCAGGGAGGTGTTAAAGCAGGGGAAGCTGTCAAACATTTACTCAGAGTTAGAAACAACTCGGAGAGAAACCTCTCGGTAGATGTGGATTTCACCCTTTTACCCCTAAATTCGAAAAAGAAGTCTGTCGGAAGTACTCGTTTAAAGCTAACGCCCGGAGAGCAGGGCCAGATAGAGGATATCTTTACTCCACCTCTTTACACCACCGGTAGAGAGTGCTTCCTTATTGCAAGACTTTCATACAATTTGGAAAAAGGCAAGGCTGAGGAGTGGATAGCTTCTCCAAAATTTCAAGTTCTCCAACCACAAATCGCCCCCCTGGAAGTTAAAATTAAGGGTTCACCCAGTATTCCCAGCATTGTGAATAGCGGTGAGAAAGTTAACTTCTATGTGGCGGTAAAGCAAAACTATAAGGGTGAGAATCTCAAGCTAAACGTTTACGCTATCAGTCAAGAGGGAGAAGTGAAAATCGCAGGCATAAACATTAAGCAGAAAAAAGAAACGGAGATTTACGGTTCCTACTCTTGGAAAATTCCAGAGATTCCATACCGTACCAGATATCTCCTGGACGTAAGGATGACTGAGGATGGTCAGCCTGTTCTTGACCGATTAATAAAAAAAGAGAAAGGGGAGATAATAGCCGTACCTTAAGCGGCACCCTCTTCTTCTTCTGCCACAAAAGTTGAAGGAGTGGTTTTAACAGCGATGGCAAACCTTTGAGCAAGAGTATCGTACCATTTCCAAAGCTGACCAAAGTCGCTAGCCCTAAGGAACTCGCCTCTGCCCAGCTCTGCCATTTTTTGCATTAGTTGAACGTCTGCTTCTCCCAGTCCTACGCAGTAAAGCACCCAGCCGGGCTGCCCCGACATGAACTTCTTTATTGCGGGTATGGGGTTTACGGGTATCCCTTGTCCCGAGTCTCCCTTATTGGGCATTCCGTCGCTGAGCAGTACAAACATCACGGGTGATGGCTGACCGGTTTTCGGGTTTGATGGAAATCCTGGCGCGATTTCTGAGGCTAATTTGAGCGCTCCACTCATGTACGTTAGTCCGCTTCCTTCTTTACATTTTTCTATTATGTAATTCGCTATGGTTTCAAGTCCAATGTCTTTGCTCTCACCGGTACACTTTATTACTGTGCTTACGTTTCCATCGGCGTCCGTTACTCTTAGAGACTCAGCTCCATCTGCGAAGGTTATAACCTGGACGTTTTCGCCCCATCCTCTACCTATTTTGAGTGAAAGGTAAAGAAGCGTTGCTAATGCCGCACTCTTTATTCTACTCACCATGGCTCCTTCTTCCATAGTGATCACGAAGTCTTTCAGTTGAGGGGTTTCCTTAAGCCCTCTTCTAAGCCCTTCAACCGCACCATCAGCGTTTATAACCCGCATATCCTGCTTCTGCATACTTCCAGAAACATCTATCATAAGAACAGCGTTAAAGGTCATGTCCACCGCGGGAACAATCTCAAAAGTCACTTCTCTCCCTGTAGGATCGATTATAGCCACGTCCTCCGTGTATAGTTCGGGGGTTGTCTTCTGTATTTTGAGCTTGATGTGGTCGACCTCCGCATCTCTCCAGTCTATCTCCAGATTCCGGTATATTGGTCTCTTCATTAGAAGACGGGCGAGGTCGTCAACATGGTCGGCAACCCAGACCACAACTTCCTCCGTCGGTTGACCAGCCATAGGCTCCACACCGATTTGAACATTAGTAACTCCGCCTACCGCTTCCTTCCTCTTCACGGTAACATTGTCCCCTTCTGAAACGTTTGCAGAGTTAAGAACCGAACCATCCACCATTATGTAACCAGCGGCACAGTCATTACTCGCAATAACCTGAGCAGCACCCCAATCCTCGTACTGGTTGATAAAAACTACGACATCGAAGTCATCAGCACCAATGTTCTGCATATCATTCTTATTCATGAAAGCTCTTCCTTCAGCAGATCCAGCGTTAATAACTTCAACCTTTATCATTGACATTTTAAAATCACCTATCACTTAATCTTTCAAAAGTGAAGCATATTAAGTTTACCCTAAAACGACTCAAGCCATGGAGGTTTGTTTAACTCAAGAAAGATTTTTGTAATTCTACACCATTTTAAATGTTGCTTGTATAGACTTTTTAGTTTAGGATCTTTTGTGTTGTGTATTTTTTCGTCTTTCTTAAAAGTTCGTACCTTTATAAAATCTTGTTCGACGAATTGAACTATTCCATAACTCTTGAAAGATTAGATTTTCTTCAAACTCCTCCTTATTATATGTAGACATCTTACCAGACGTTGATTTAGCAACATTTCCTGCTTCACTAGCCGGGGCGACGCGTGCTCGGAAAGAGTGGAAACCATCTTCGAAACACCTCCTGGGGAGGGTGCAGCAAGGTTTAGGGCGGGTGAATAACTCAGGCAACCTAAACACATTTAAAAACCGTTTCACGCCAACTTAGTCCAACCAAAAATAGAAATCATTAACAAAAACATCGAAGAGACGAATAGTTTCCCAGTGCAAAGTTATCAGAATAAATTAAATAAAAGACTTCTTAATCTCCAATTTGAAGTGATTCATTATAGTAATGGTCTGCCTGAATGGTATACATTGGTCTTCTCCATTGACTAAGGTCTTCTTTAATTATTCTTCCTTCTATAATTACTTTATCACCTATCCTGAAACAGCCTGCTTTGTCAGAGCGAACTAGAATTTCGTCGGGAATTCCTTTAATTCCAATATTTTCTTCTAATCTCATAGCAAAATAAGTTCCAGCAAAACTCAAACTTCTTTTACTAACACCTGTTCTTGATTCTCTTGTTACTAAGCCTCGAATCATACCTTCATATAATGCTTCTTTGTGATCTGTAAATCTTTCATCACCGATCTGTAGTGACTCATTATAGAAATGATCCGCCTTAATTACATACATTGGTCTTCTCCATCGACTAAGATCTTCTTTAACTACTCTTCCTTGTAGAATTACTTCATCACCCATCCCGGAATAACCAAATATCCCTGAATAACCAAATTTGGAAGTTTGAACAAGAATTCCACTAGGAATTTCTTTAATTCCAATTTTTTCTTCTAATTTCATGGCAAAATAAGTTCCAACAAAACCCTCCGCAATAGGAACCTTTATTATTGATTCTTTCGTTACTGAGCCTCGAATCGTACCTTCATATAATACTTGTTCTCTCTCCATTAATCCTTCATCCCCGGTCTGAAGCGATTCGTTATAGTAATGGTTTGCTTCAAGCGTATAATCTGGCCTACCCCAATGTTTAAGATTCTTTTTAACTATTCTTCCTTCTATAATTACTTTATCACCTATCCCGAAATAACCTGCTTTGTCAGAGCGAACTAGAATTTCGTCGGGAATTCCTTTAATTCCAATATTTTCTTCTAATCTCATAGCAAAATAAGTTCCAGCAAAACCCCAACCACTACGAACCTTTATTATTGATTTTTTCGTTACTGAGCCTCGAATCGTACCTTCATATAATACTTGTTTTCTCTCCAAAAATTGCCCATCGCCAATTTGAAGTGATTCATTATAGAAGTGGTCCGCAAGAATGACGTACAATGGTCTATTCCATCGTTTAAGATTTATTTTAAATATTGTTCCTTGTAAAGTTATCTCATCGCCTATCCCGAAATAACCGAACTTGGAAGTCTGAACTAGAATTTCCTCAGGAACGCCTTCAAAACCTTCTTCTAATTTCATGACAAAATAAGCTTCAGCAGGGCCGTAAAAATTTGGAGCGAACATATTTGAGTTTGAAGTTTCCCCCAATTTGGCTTGAAGTATCCCTGAGTCTCCTGTCACTAAACCTCGAAAAGTACCTTCATATGATACCTGTTTTGCCATTTCAAGTGAATCCTCCCTTTATTTTTTCCCAATAAATCTTGATCATTTATTCCTAGAATAAAAGGAATATTTGATAACGCTATGAATAATTTAATCTTTTCATTAATCACAAGTCATCCTTAAATCCAGCCTTTTTTCTTTTATGTTGAGGAGATTGGCTTTTTTTTTATCGTTTTTAGTAAATCGAAACGAAACCAACTTAATCTATCATTATTAAATTATGCTTTTTATTTTTTTGTTAGCATCGGCTAGCTCCAACTAACTAGGAGTTTATTCAGAGGAGTTCTCCCATCTTTCGGTTTATGATTCTCCTGTCTTTTTTCGGAAAGGGAACTAAACCGTCCAGAGATTATTCTTTATTCACTGAATTCATACTCTAGTTTCAAGCCAAAGCCCAAGGTATGTGAGGATGATCTATCTTATATAACATTTTAAAATGTAAATTATGTAGCAGGGCGCACCCCTCTGGTTTCGCAATCATTCCTATCTATCTGTGGTTGGTCTAGTGGCGTAAAATAGTCTAGGGAAAAGATTCTGGAAAATTAATCCACACTGTAAGTTTAAGGAACTCAGAGTGGGCGTATTTTGGATAAGGTGGAGGGAGTGTTGCAAGCGGTTAGGGGTGCGGTGAAGAATACGGCTAAATCATGTGCAAGAAGCGCTTCCGTTAAGGGTGCTAGCGTAAAGGAAAACACAAGGTGATTCATTAGAGCAAGTTTTTTTCGTCTCAGTGTGCCTTTGTATTTGTCCACCCCTTCAAGCCTATAAAGCGAGAACCTAATTTAAATGATTGCCTCGAAAACCAAGTTAATATGTTAAAGATTCCTAATAAAACGAGAATAAGTTTTAATGCTAGGGTAAAGGAGGTTGGAGAATGTCTAGGAGAGCGTTGCTAACTGGTGTAGTTGGAGGAATAATAGGAGCGATAACCGCAGCTTTAGGGGTAATATGGAGCTTAGTTTACAAAGGTAGTTTCCCAATACCAGTTTATGGGGGGATTTTAAGTGTACCACTTTATGCAGGGTTCGTCTTAATTCCTTTTTTAATTGTGTTTGAACCTTATGCATATGGTTCTTTGTTCGGCATTTTCTCATTTGTGCTGGCTATATTTCTCATCGTGACCTGTATTCTTATCTGTGTTGGTTTCTATGGTACACACAAAATTGGGGGAGGGGCTATGGGTAAGGCGGGCCTTATCTTTAGCATTTTAGGAATCACGTCGGGAGCTTTGCTTATCCTTATAGGATATCTAACACCCACATTTGAGACAAAACTCTATACCTGGTTGGGGCTGACTGAAGCTTCTCCTAGTTGGACGTTTTATCTTGCGTTTAAGCCAAATTGGTTAATGTTCGGCACAGGTTTAATTGCGCTTTGTATTACCTTCATCCTGCTTGGTGTAGCTAGTATATCCGTACGTGAAGTGACCGAAAAGCCCTCGGCTTTATATGCTGCAGGAATTCTGAGCATTTTAGGTGCGGTAGCTTTCATTATAGGTGGTATAGTTGGCATTATTGTGAGCAATATCACTATTGCCTTTATTGGCTTCGGACTGATATTCGTAGCATTCATTCTTTGGACTGTGGTTTTCTATTCCTCCCGTAACCTGTAATCGATGGAAAAAATGCAAACAAAACATTCCTTTTTTCTTTTTTTATATTTAATCCCTAGTAGTTATTAGAATTTAAATATGGTTTAGAACTTTTACTGACGCTTTGAATGTTACGGGATTAGGACTTTTGGAAGTTTTTCTGCTTCTTCTCTGGTTTTGATTTTTTCTTGGTTGCCGCTGAAGATGATTTCGTGTATTAGTTTTGTGTAGAGTTTATTGTTGAGTATTGTTTTCTGCGGCGTCCCTTCCTTGTAGTCTTCCTCCACTTGGAGTAATTTCCCTGTAACATTGCAGACATTCAAATATTCTCCTGCTTCATCCTTTCTCTTGGCAACAACTATGACTTCATTAACTTGTGATGCTGTGACCTTCTCGCGGGAAAGGTTTATAACGAAGCTTTCTGAGTCCACTCCGAAATCGGAGGAGAGTAATACATCGTAAGTAACGTAGGTTAGCTTTTTTCCCCCAATCAGGGAGGATGTTCTCTGTGACAAGTTTTTGAGGAACGCATCTGCGTGCTCGTAGCCTACTCGGTAAAGTTTCCCGTTTTTTGGAGTTTTCCCTCCTTCGATGGGTGATACTATGAATGGTTTAATTATTGATAGAAGGTTTCCTGCGAGGATGCGCTGTATGTCCTGGGGGGTTCCTCCTATTTGGTCTCGGAACTCTTTTGTGAAGAGGTAGGTGAGGAAGTCTGTGGCTTGGGGGATGCTGAAGTAGTTGTAGTCTGTTCCGAATACGATTTTGCTTGACCAGTTGGGGACATGGCTCTTCATCTTTTTGAAAAAGAGGGGAACGTCGTACGCTCTCACTCCGGAGGTTTCAGCGTAGATGTTGGGGTCTTTGAAGAATTCGTAGAGTTCGTCCTTTGAGTACTCCATTCCCGAGTGTCCTATTATTATGGCGAAGTCGCTGCTTCCTATTTCTTCTCTGACTTCTTGTGTTAGTCGGTATATGTCCTCGGCTGTGCTTTGGTATCGGCAGTCGAAGAGGACGGGCAGGCCGAGTCTGGCTGCTGTGGCTACGACTTTTTTCACGTTGTCGGAATGCATCTCGTTTAGGAACTTTTGTGATATGGGGTGAAGCTTTAATCCTCTCGCTCTCTGGCGACTGCACCTTATTAGTTCCTGAACAGCTTTGTCTCCGTCGTGGGGGTCGACTCTCACGAAGCCGAACATTCTCAGAGAGTAGGGGAGAACGGTTGCTCGGCTCAGAACCCTGTCGTTTGGAATCTGGAAGCTTGGGCTGGTCTTAAAGGCTGAGGTGTCGTTGAAGGGGAATGCTACAAACTGGTCAACAGTCCAGCCTATGCTTCGAGCATCGGGGGTGTTTTCGAAAAGCATGTCCAGTAAAGTTGGGGGTTTGGTGAAAGGTTTTGTGGGGGAAAAACAGTATCCGTTAGGATTTATCTTCATAGCATTAATAATCTCAAACTGGAGCCTCTGATAAAAATCTATAGTTAGTTTTGGACTGTTTTCTCTGTAGGCTTTCCTTCCATACTCTAAGACCTCCTCTTTGCCGATGTGGGTGTGAGCATCAGCAACGTAGAAGCCCACAGTCCTTCTTGAGGCATCCGGTTCACTTTGCAGACCGCCGTTGACTTTGGCTTCATCTGTAAGTTCCAGAAAAAGCAAGATTACAACTCCTTGTTAACATTAAGGAACCTATAGAATAAAGAAAGGAAAAGCCTCCTATTGAACCTTGCCATCAAACGTCTTTTATACAGGGTTTCGCTTTATCAGAGACATATTTCATAGGGGTGAGGGAGTGGTCGATTCTTGCTAGGCACAAGGCTTTTTACCCTAAATTATGGTAAATTGTTAGGAGATGGTTTAATGGTTAAAAAGAGGACGACTTATGAAGGTGTTCAGAGGGTTGATATAACCTTAGAAAATGTTAATTGGAGGATAATGGTAATAATGTTCCCAGAAGAGTCGGGTAAGAAGGAAGAGCGTATAATTACCGAAGAGGTCGCGAATCAGGTGACGGTTAATGGTTGCCGTGTCAAGTTTGTTGGCAAGAAGGCAAGCATTGACTCACCTGAAGGAAAAATGAGAATAGCCATCGACCATGACCTGACCGATAACATAAAAACTGTAGAAATCACTACATAAACCTCTTCCTATTCCTACTTGAAACCTTAGCCTCCCTTCTCAGAAGAACCGTGTTGGAGTTGGGATTTAGAGTTATTAGGTTCTTGCGCTTATGTAGGTTATTTTAGTGTCTTTAATATTCCGTTGGAAGTTGAAGTGTTATGAAGTTTGATAGGATTTTTGCGGTTCCCTTTCTGCTGCCTCCCTCGGGGAGCTTGATAGCGTCTAAGGATTTGGATAGTGCGGAAACGGCGATCGCTTTAGTTTTGATTGAGCGGGAGAGGAAAAAGGAGGATGACTTGATTTCGATTTCTAGGTTTTCCTGTCCTCTCTGGATTCACCCACTGGATGAGAGTAATGCTCTGGTTTTTGATGGGAGTGACTTTTCATCCTCAAAGATTAATCTTCAGATCTTGGATATTGATGTTCCCTTGAACCTAGAGAAGGGGGACTTTCTCTCCTTTGTTTCCAAGCTTGAAAAGTATGTAAAGATGGCGGTGGCTGGTTATCTGTCGAAGCCTAGTGGGGTGAAGTTGAGGGGGTGGCTGGGCGAGGATTTCACTTCAGAGATTAAGGATCTCCTGCCCAGACTTGAAGAGTGGACTAATGTGAAGCAGTTTGAGGTGATTGAGCCTTCCTACAAGATTGACAAGAAGTTCCTAGACGAAAGCGGCCTTGAATGGTTTCCTACCAGTGGTCTTATTGAAAGAGAGAAGCGGAAGCATAAGGCAACCCTGGAAATTATAGATGCACGAATCCAGTCCGCCTCTGAGCAATACCAAAGCCTCAAGCGTGATTACAAGGAAAAGGAAGCGGAGCTTAAATCAGAAGCCCAACAGGAGTTGGAGGAGGAGAAAGAGAAGAAAGAAAGACTAACTTCAAAGATTACGGAATCTAAACTTGAAAAAAAGATGCCCCGCCCGGGAACCACCATCGACAAGTTATTAAACGACATTTCAGAACACGCAGACACAGTTAGAACAATAGTTCAAACTGAAGATATCTACGAAATACTCGATGAGATAAGTGATTTTAGGGACTCGATTGATGAGCTAAGAGATTTCCTAAGAGACCTTGAGAGAGAATACTTAGCTTATAAAAGGGAGGTAGACCGGTTCTACTCCGATAAGGATCGAGAGACACGGAGGATTGAAGCCGACTTCGAAAAGAGAGAGGATGAAATTGAGTCGAAACTTGAGGAGAACCTTGACAACCTGATTTCCGAAATAGAGGATTACGAGGACGCCATCGAGAAAGCTAGATCCCTAAGAGAACAGTTAGTCACAGCCTTCCAAGACTGGAAGGAAAAAACTGAGAAAGCTGTAATAGAGTATGAGGGGTTAACCATCCCCCTGAAACGCTTACCAAGCGACCAGACCCTCCTAATTTTCGTACCCTTCTACGTGGCAGAGTACCGGAGGAAGCAGAGAAGAACCTATGAAGTGGTGTCCCCGGTAACCATAACCGAGAAGAAGCAGATAGTAAAACTAAAAGGAATTAGTAGACTGGCGCGTGACTACCAGAACGAGATTGAGAGAGGTAAGGGAAACAAGAATTTTGAGGTGGGACTAAGAAACTACAACTATCTTCTAAATCCAGAAATCGCCCAAGAGTTCTCAAAGGGAATGAACCTACTTGAAAGACTAGAAATACTTGACTCAAACACAGCAACCAGAGTTAAAAACGCATACGACCAGCACTTCCGAATAAAACTAGAAGAATAAACCACTAAAAGGGGCGCGTAGATTCCATAATGACATTTGCTAAAGTATTTTATACGATTTGAAGCGGGATGAGACCCGCAGCAGCGACTGAATATTAAGGGTAATCAGGGGAGCGAAACGAAAAGCCACTAAAAGGCCGTCTATAAACCAACTCCTTTTAACGGTAAGTGCTAAAATTTTTTAAAATCAGTGCTAAGAGATAAAGTTTTAAATGCTTGTTTTATCTTTTTTCCCATAAAATAAAGAGAAGGGAACCAAAATAAAAGAAGCAAAATTGGGTTTTTACTCACCCACAATGCATGAGCTTATTAATACGCTTATTGATAAAAAGAAGAAGGAGCACGATCTTTTATTCAATGATGTTAATAATTCTATCAAACCGAATTTTCCTACAAGTATGATTAACTCTTACATGGATGTTCTTGGAAACAAAGACATGGTTGAGAACCTCTTAGATGGGGGATATGATTTGTTAGCGGTATCCGCTTTGCTCTCCAACATTGTTCTACTCAATGTTGTAAAGAGTAAAGTAGCGGATGTCATTAAAAAAGACCTCGAAGACAAAATAGTAGAAGCGGAGGAAAAGCTGGCCTTAGCAAAAATTTTACTGCATGACATCTATGGAAGGGTAAGATCCTACTTGGGTTTTGAATGGCTGATTTTCGCTTACACGTATTTTAAAGAAGCAGAAACGAGTATCAATCTCATAAGGGCGAGAGACGAAAAAGATTCAGAGTTATTCTTTCACGCCTGTTTAGCAATAGAGCTGTGCAGTGTTTTCACAGATTTCGTGGGATTAATAAAAACCTTCGATGAGAAGAGAGAGAAGGCTCCCGACCTTAAAAAAGCGATGAAAGACTTTGCTTTCGAAATGATTCAGCAATCTGAATGCACCCTGAAAACCGTGCAACCCGAGCACGTCAACAATCCCGATGAGGAAGCCCTACTAACAAAAACATTAAACTATCTAGTGCCAATAATGGAGAAAGCGTTCAAGGAGGAAGACTACCTAACAGCGATTGATACAGCCCAGACGGTCATCTACAATGCGGAGCTAATAAAAGCAGCATTTGTTCAAGCCCCCCCATCCTACATAAGAAGCCAGATATCGCAAAAGTTCATGGAATTCAACCAACTCATATCAATGACCAGAGAAAAAGGAAGATTCGACGCCATACTCCCAATATTCTACTACGAAAAAGCAGCAGGACCACTGGGAGAACCCTCAAGAATGATCGCAAGCGCAAACCTATCCATGATACTAATAGGAGTGATGGAAAAAGAACTACGACCAACAGCAATGTTCACAACTTAACCCAAAAAATAACCATCTTTTTTTAAAAATAATAATTGGAGGAAGAAAGAGTTTTCAAACTCTCAATAATGTTGAGGCTGAGAAGCATCCGCCAAGGCTTTTGATTTCCGGAGAAAAAAATTAAAGAAAAGATGGTTATTACCTAGATTGCTACAATAAAGAGAGAGCTGAGGGTTAGGTTTCTTTGAAGAGTTTCTTGAACCACGGTGGCGTGGTGTAACCCACGAATGCTAGTATCGATGCGAGGAATAATATAGTCCAAGCTACGAATAAGAAGGGCGTCCATCTTCCAGTCAACCTGTCGACCGTCATGAAGACGAAGAACAGGGAGAGGAAAATGTTTGAGGACACTATCATTGCGAAGCCGTACTTATAGCTCCTCTTCTTCGCCAGTCTCATGGCTTTGAATGAAAAGTAGCCGAGGATGACGTATGTTGCGAGACTGAGAAACATCACAGCAGCCCAGTTAATCAGAGGATCCCAAAAGAGGAAGAAGAAGACTACAAGAGAGGCGGTGACTACTCCGAAGGGTATAAGGTATTTTCTTTTTTGAATGAACGACTCCTCCGTAAAAGCGAAGAGGAAAAGGTCTGCGACAGCAACTAACATAAAAGTTATATTCCACTTGAAGAAGAGCCGAGCAGTGTACGAAACCAGGTACTGCAAGAGAATTCCAGTCAGCTCCTCGAAATAGAATAATCGGCTCACCTGACTGGCAACATAAAATATAGGAGACAGGTCTAAGACCAACAAGCCAAAGTACTCTACGTGTTGGTAGTAGCCATACGCCGTTGTAATCACAGCCAAGCCGTACAGCACGTAGCCGGCGAACAGAAAAAAGATAGCAGCACCTCTTTTCGCACGGAAACGTAGCAAAAAGTAAGCCGACACCGCGAAAAACAAGAAACCAATCAAGTAACCATACCAAATCAGCGAGTACAAGAAATCCAAGCTGAACAAATCGCTTTCCTCTAGTTTATTCATTTTAATGTTCTATATTTAATATATAACAAAAGTACATATATTAATGTAATTCCATAAAATGATGATTAACTAAAAAATTGCAGATAAAAAAAATGCAAATAAAAAATATTTTCAATGCAAGTTGCTGAGTTATTGCTAATACCGCGCCGAGGGATGCAAAAGGTCTTCGTTTCCGACAGTGTTAAAAAGTGGATGTTGTGCGAGTTTATAGTTTGGCTCCACACTCGCCACAGAATTTGGTTCCTGCGGGGTTTGATGCTCCACACTTTGGGCATTTACCCATTGCAAGTGATGCTCCACAATTCTGACAGAACTTACCCGAGCCAGCTGGTTTGCCGCATTGAGGACAAAGGGTTTGTTTTGACTCAATTTTGCCAGTGAAAATATCAGCTTTACTAGCCTTTTCCCATATCTGATCCTTAGCTCTTTGTGCCTTTGCAGCTGCCACCTCAGTGGCTACGCTTGGCGCGTCATCGGTGCAAAGCCCTTCCTCCGAGTTCCAATCGTTTTCGCAGACCCACTTATGACATCGTGGGCAGCGCTGGAATTTGGCCTTAGCCTCATTTACTGCAGCATCGAAAGCTGCTTGATGCTCTTTGTGCCATGCGGGAGACATACCCTGGAATCTCTCGGAAATTATGTCCGGAGTATCGTAAGCTGCTCTTTCCGCTATGTTAGCCGCCTCCGCCACTTCAGACATACCTTTTAAACCAGCTATGCCTGCTCCTATACTTGCCCCGACACCCGCAGCTCTTCCAAGACCACGCAATAATGCTCCTTTCTTGTAGGTTTTAGATGCTATGAATTCGGATTTGTAACCGGAGTCACAGATGTCGCAGTAGAACGTGAACTGAAAACCTGCCTCAGTGCTATTGTCGCTCATATTTCGGGTAAATGATTGCATTTTTACCATTACTTCTTACCTCCTTTCTTAATCTTTGGTAGTGATTTACCGCAATTTAAACATTTCTCACCCAGCCGTGGTTGTACCAATTTACACTTTTCACAAGTAACTGACAGTAGTTCACCGCAGTGTTCGCAGTAGTCTCCAAAGCCTGTTTTCTGCTTGCAGAACGGGCAAACCATTTGCAAGGATAATCCACAGTTGTTACACTTTATCCAACCTCTCTCGACCGGGTTGCGACACTTTGGGCACCTTAACGGCCCCACCGGATTTACCTTCCCACAAAACGGACAAGCAACGGAGTCCAAGGGAATTAATTTGCCGCAGTAATTACACGCATGCTTATACCCTATTGTCATGATTTAACCTCCTTCTTTCATGTAATTGCTTATCTTTTATCTTTCTCCACCTTGATCTGTTTCTTTCTTCCATCTCACGGAGTCATCTTTCACGCTAACATTAAACTTCAATAAATCTGTTACGTCTTTTTTCCACTGTTCGGAGGAAGTGTGAATTACTCTGCCTATGAAGCGGGTGCGAAGAATTCGAAGTGATGGCGACCTCAAAACTGCAAATTTGTACTTCAAGTATTTCGGCTCATCCAATCGTTCGTCTGGCAAATATATTGGCTCTCGCCTGAAGTTTATATCGATCATGCATCTACTTATTTTTTTGGTAAGGTCGTCAAATTCCCTGTGCAGGTCTTCTATGTTCTTGTATTCGGGATAATCATTTCTGCTGACTATTCTAAAGAAGTAGGTCGCTCTTCCAACACCCTCACCAGAGGCACCCTCCTCAGAGGTATCCTCACTAGCAGCTTCCTCACCAGATATGCCCCCACCAGGATTACCCTCACTAGGAGTTTCCTCACCGGAGGTATCCTCGCTAAAAGCTTCCTCACCAGATGTTATCGTGCCAGAGGAGGCCTCCATGGCTACAGCGTTTCCAGGCTTTTTGGAATCTGTACTGTAAATGGGGACAAAAAACCAGAAGTAATCGCCTGTCAATTCTCCCATAAGTCCGCGTTTTATACCCATGCAAATCTTCTCTTGTTGTGACAGTGATTTGAGGAAATCGTATTCTTCCTTTATACCTATAGTACCTAACCTCTTTTCCAATGCTGTCCACAGCATGGGGGAAACTGATTCTATATCGCTTCTTCTAGCCAGCTTGCCCTCCTTCATGAATTTGGCTACCTTTTTAACAGTCGCCGGATCCATTTCCGGCAGAATCTCTTTTAGCAGAGACTGCACTTTGAGCTGGAGCTTATTGTCCGCGTCTGACAACGCTTTAGTAAAGGGATCCAACTGCGCCCCCATCATTGAGAAAACCAGTTTTTCTCCGAGCTCTGTATTAATAACCAGCGTATAATCCTTCTTTGAGAATCCCGAAATATCACTGATAGGAATTCTCATAATCTCTGCCTTCTCAGGCATCACCACCAGAGATGTTTCATACAAGCGAAGAGTACACTTTCCTTCCTGCTTCCTTTGGTTGCTTTCGTCGGTGTAAGCGAAGTTCGCTTCTACATCAGACTTCTTTGCCAGTTTTTCAGTAACCAGAATATCTTTCAGTAAGAGATTATTGCGCTGTTCGTTTAAAATTCTCAGGAAATCTTCATAACTGTAGCCGAGTTTAGAAAGGTTAAGATTCTCGTATGAGCTTAGTAAAAGATTAATCTTATAATCACCCGCCGAAATCGCAAGAATGTCACGAAGTGAGATAAACAGTGCATCACCAGATTCTGGTTGAATGGAAAGACTGTCTTCCTCAAGGTCGGCTTCACATTCTCCGCTGTTCAATTCTTTGCCATTAGGGTCTATAAGAGAAAAACTTAAAGTGAAATGCGTCATTTACTAATCACTCCCATACTAGTAAAACTAGTATTTCTAATAAATATTTTGTTTACAGATGAAAAGAATAGGAAGAAAAGAAGTGAACGAACAACAAATCCAGAAAACATCCATGAAAACACTAGTCAAACTACCGATCCCGACAAATGAACCAGTGCCTAGGGATTAATAGTTTCCCATTTCAAATGTATCAGAATAAATTCAATTAGTTACGTAAATACTTTATCGCCAAATTGAAGTGTTTCATTATAGAAATGTTCTGCGAGAATTAGATACATTGGTCTATCCCATTGTTTAAGCTTTTTTTTAATTATTTTTCCTTGTAAAATTAGTTTATCACCTATCCTAAAATGAACTGCATACATATAGCGAACTAGAATTTCCTCAGGAATTTCTTCAATTCCAATATTTTCTTCTAATTTTAGAACAAAATAATATCCATAAAAACTCTGGTTGCTAAGTCTTTCTCTTGATTCTCCCGTTACTAAACCTCGAATCGTACCTTTATATAATACTTGTTTGCTCACCCCTAAACCTGATCTTACATCGCCAAGATGAAGTGATTCATTATAGAAATTGTCAGCAAAAATTAGAAACCTTGGTCTATTCCGTTGTTCAAGATTTTTAAGTATTATTCCCTGTAAAATTACTTTATCACCCATTCTAAAATAACCAAACTTGGAAGTGAAGACTAGAATTTCGTCAGGAACTCCTTCAAAACCTTCTTCTAATCTCACGATAAAACAAACTTCAGCAAAGCCGTAATAAGGAATTGGAGAGAGCATATTTTGGGCTTCCAACACTGGGGCTTGAACTACTCTTGAGTCTCCTATTACTAAACCTCGAATCATACCTTCGTACAATACTTTTGCGCTCATTGATTCACGCACTACCAACGGCCTGAAAGTGGCGGTTATTTCGTCAACATTTAGGTTCTCGCCTTCCCCAACGACTGCTTCTCTCGAAGAGGTGCTTTCATCATATAAGTGACTCGGGTCGATAGGCTCACCGCAACGTGGACAATACAAAGCACCACTCGGAGCCTGGGTGCCACAGTAGACGCATTGACCCTTTTCGGAAACTTTTTTCCCACTCATCTTTAAACCCTCTATTATGAATAATATCTCATCTTATTAATTATCCTTTTTGATAAATGCAAAAACACCAAAGTGGTGGATAATTTCCACCATTCAAAACTATCTGTATGAATTAAATTCCTCATCGTCAATCTCGAGTGATTCATTATAGTAATGGTCTGTAAAAATTAGATACATGGGTCTAAACCATCAGATAAGATTTAATTGAAGTGTTTTTTCTTCTAAAATTACTTTCGCTATACCCATTCTGAAAGAATTGGAGCTAAACTTCATCTATGGGAGCGTGTATTCTATTATTTCCAAATATTTAAATAATTTAATAGCACTATTAGAGAAAATATAGCTAATAACTGACTGTTTAATAGATTTTATTAGTATTGATGGGAGGTAAGAATTTTGGTTGAGGAATGGAGACTAATTTACAATCCCGCTGGAGATATGACGGACACTGTGGCTTGGCCGGCTGCTCTTATTACTGGAAAATTTGTGGGAGCGCCCAACACCCTCTTTATTGGTGGTTTCAAAAAGCTCGGAATTAGTCTCGGATACTTCCAAGATATAGATACCGAAGTTGACTTAAGCAAAGCCGAAGATATGGATATGGAAATCGTCCGCAGATTGGGAGTAGGCGGAGGAACCATTTTCATTGACCCCAAAGGCTCCATGGCAATGCTCATGACCTTCAACAAAGACCGTTACACAAACATGGACAAGGCATTCTGCCAAGTCGGCGGAGCACTTGCACAAGCCTACTGGTTAGCGGGAGCCAGACGCGCCTGGTATGACCATATCGGAGATATCAAAGTTGGTACCGAGAAAATTACTGGTTTTGGTTTTGTGAATATTGGGAACATAATGGTTCAGAACACCATATTTAGTTTGGGACCCCCCGACGTAGACAAGTTTCTACAGGTTGCCAAGATTCCTCCAGAGAAGTGGAAGGACAAGAAGACCACTGATGTGAAAAAGTACATCGCAAGCGTAGAGTCGGAAACAGGTAGATTACCCGAGAAGGAAGAATTCAAGGACGCTGTTGTGGAGGCTTTCGAAACCGTTCTGGACATTAAACTGGTTGAGGGAGAACTGAAGCCGGAGGAAGATAAAGCGTATGAAACCCAGAGACAGGTAGCATTATCGGAGGAACATAATTTCAGGGTTTCAAGCGCTAGAAGATTTGCGAAAATTCCAGCGGGTCACAAACTAAAGTTTGCTAGGAATAAGGCTCGAAAGCTGATATGCGCCCATGTTTTAGTGGGTAAAGACGAAACGATAAAAGATGTCATGATCTCGGGAGACTTCTACTGTTCCCCGTTACCGTATCTGGGAGAGATGGAGAAGTCGCTTGTGGGAGTTAAATCCACAGATCAAAATGCATTGGTTAAGAAGATTAAGGAAACTTATGCAAAGCCGGACTGGCAGATTCCCATGGTTGATGCAGAAGATATCGCAACCGCCATAAACAATGCTGCAAAATTAGCGTAAACAATCCACAAATTTCCTATTTTTTTCTCTTTCTTCTTTTTCATAAAGGCAAGACAGCATCATTTCATATACAGTCCGAATAATCTTTTTAACAATGTTCCGATACCAATAAATAAGCCAAACAAGAAAAAAGGGCAGGTACAGCAGAGCCAGAAAACACCCAGAAAAAACTAGTCCAACTACTAATCCTCTACAAATGAACCTCTAGTGCCTAGGGATGAATAATCCCCCCAAATTTCAAAAGTATCAGAATGAATTCAGTATAGAACTTCTTAATCTCCAATCTGAAGTGATTCATTATAGAAATGTTCTGCCTCAATTACATACATTGGTCTGCCCCATCGTTTAAGATTTATTTTAAATATTTTTCCTTGTAAAGTTACTTCATCACCTATCCTGAAATAACCCAGCTTGTCTGAGCGAACTAGAATTTCATCGGGGATTCCCTCAATTCCGATATTTTCTTCCAATTTCACGGCAAAATAAATTCCAATAACTTTCCCATCATTTCTAACGTTTGATCTTGATTCTTTCGTTACTAAACCTCGCATCATGATTCTATTTGATACGTATGTTTCCTCCATGAATCCTTCATCGCCGATCTGGAGCGATTCGTTATAGTAATGGTCTGCTTCAATTACATACATTAATCTGTCCCATAGTTTGAGTTTTATTTTTATTATTTTTCCTAGTAGAATTACTTTATCGCCCATCCCGAAATAACCTGACTTGGCAACCCCGAAACGAAATAACATGGTATTGTAAGCTAGAATTTCGTCGGGAATTTCTCCAATTCCAATATTTTCTTCCAATTTCAAAACAAAATAAGTTCCAATAAAATTACCTTTTGTAAAGCTTGATCTTGATTCTCCTGTTACTGTACCTCGAAGTGTACCTCCGTATAATACGTATTCGTTCCAACCTGATTTATCGCCAATCTGGAGTGATTCATTATGGAAGTGGTCTGCCTCAATTACATACATTGGTCTGCCCCATTGTCTAAGAACTATTTTAAATATCCTTCCCTGTAAAATTACTTCATCGTCTTTCCTGAAATAACCTATCGCGGCAGTGTGAACTAGAATTTCTTCAGGAACCCCCTCAATATTTTCTTCTAATTTCATGACAAAATCAGCTCCAAAAATTCGCCCACCTCCCACAAACCTTAATCTTGATTCTTTAGTTACTAAACCTCGAATCACACCTTTATATAACACTTGTTTCCTCGTCTTCGATTCCTCATCGCCAATCTGGAGTGATTCGTTATAGTAATGGTCTGCAAAAATTATATACATTGGTCTACCCCATTGTCCAAGATCTTCCTTAATTATTTTTCCTTGTAGAGTTACTTCATCGCCTACCCCGAAATAGCCAAACTTGGAAGTGAAAACCAGAATTTCATCAGGAACCCCCTCAATATTTTCTTCTAATCTCATGACAAAATAAGCTTCAGCAAAGCCGTAATAAGGCGCGGGAAGGAACATATTAGGGTTTGGAGCAACCGTACTTCGGACTCCCTCCACTGGAGTTCGGATTAGTTTTGATTCTCCTGTTACTAAACCTCGAATCATACCTTCATACAATACTCGTGTTCTATAGCCGCCGGGTGTGCTTGAAATACTCTGAATGGGGGGTATTTCATAACTTTCACCAGACTCTTTCTCCTTCTTAACCAGTGCCTCCTCAGAGTTAATTTCTTCAAATACGTGACTCGGGTCGATGGGCTCACCGCAACGCGGACAGAACACGGCACCGCTTGGAGCTTGTGTGCCACAGTAAGCGCACCACTTTGTTCCGGAAACCTTTTTCCCACTCATCTTACAACCCTCTATTGTGAATAATGCTTTCATTTTATTATTATCTTTTTTGATAAATGCAAAAACATTGAAGGGATGAATAGTTTCCCAGTGCAAAGTTATCGGAATAAATTAGATAGAAGACTTCTTAGTCTCCAATTTGAAGTGATTCATTATAGTAATGGTCTGCTTCAAGTATATAATAGGGTCTACCCCAATTTTTAAGATCCTCTTTAACTATTTGTCCTTGTACTATTACTTTATCACCTATCCTAAAATAACCGAATTCAGCAAAGTAAACTAGAATTTCATCAGGAATTCCTACAATTCCAATTTTTTCTTCTAATTTCATAGCAAAACAAGTTCCCTTAAACAACGGATTCCTTATTGTACTCGTCATTTTAATTTTTGATTCTCCCGTCACTGAGCCTCTAATTGTGCCTTTATATACTACTTGTTTTCCCATTTCAAGTGAAACCTCCTTTCATTTTTCCCAATAAATCTTGACTATTTATTCCAAGAATAAAAGGAATGTTTGATAAAGTTTTGAGTAAAGTCCAATTTTTCCTTAATCACAAGTTATCCTTAACTCAATCTTGTATCTTTTCTTTTTTTCTTATTAAAATTCTGATACGCGCAAAGATACTTTTGGGGAGTGGAAGATTTGATTTTTGGGTGCACTCTATTTTAGAGCTTCATTATTTGATCTTTCTACTTAACCCTCGGTGCAGTGTAATCCTTTATGATCACCAAAAAGTTGGTTACAAAATTTAGCGATGGTTCATAATTTTAGAATTTTTTTCGCATTAACACCAAGAATTTTACCTATTTCTCTTTCTTCAAACTTCAAGCCGTATTTTTTACCTTCTTCTGGAATATTTTTAATCCAGTCGATCCAAACATCGTCTTTCATCGCGTATTCAAGATAAGGCCAATCAGACCCAAACATTATTCTATCACTAAGAGGTTCTCCAAACATTGGAGGTGTATCGAGAAATCCTCTCAAATGGATTAGCCATTGTTGAGGCATCGTAAGGGCATTTATTTGATGTGTTGAGATTTCCGTATAAATATTAGGTCTTGAACACATTATTTCCGTGCAGTTTTTAGTCCAACTTAATCCACCAAAATGAATTATGATGATTTTCAATTCAGGAAAATTAACGGCTACACTATCAAGGTAAATAGGATTCGCATATTTAGATTCTACCAGAGGAGACGTTAACGCTGCCGCATGAGAGTGAAGGGGGACATCGAGCTCCACGCATTTCTCGTAAAATGGAAAGAACCCAGGATTATCTGGGTAGAACCCTGCTGTAGGATGCATTTTGACACCTTTCATACCCCACTCTAAGACAGCCTTTTCGATTAGTTTTATAGCTCGTTCACCTCTTCTGGGATCCACGGCACAAAGAGCAACGAGCTTATCAGAATATTCTTCTGCCTGGCTTGCAATCCAATGATTAATCTCTTCTATAGACCATTTGGGTTCACCGGCAATTGACAACCCAAAATCCATTGCTGTAATTATAGCTTTATCTACTCCCAGTTTATCTAATACTTCCACAAAACCTTCAGCATGATAATTCTTAGAAGTAGAGAATGGTTTTACAATCTTTTCCATCGTTATTTCCTTTGATAGACCTAATCTTTTTGCTAAACCATCCGCAACATGTGCCCAATATTTATCAGAATACAATTCTTTACGATCAAGATGTGCGTGAACATTAATTATCATATGTAATACGCCCCAGAAAGTTTGATTTTTCTTTGAAATTTTATTACTCGTATCTTTTAAATTTTTTATTTTTAGAGTTTCATTAGTTTGAGATAATATTCACTTTCTCCAGTTTGTATTATTTCGTCTATTATTTTTCCTATTTTTTCTCCCACTGCGGGGATTTCGGTGATTCTTCCTTCCTTTGAGAGTTGGGTTATATCCTCTGTGGTTTTGAAAACTTGGTTGGCTGCTTTTCGGTAGGCGCTTCCCCTTTTTTCTATTAGGTCCATTAGGTAGCCTATTTGGGAGAGTACGTGTGAGATTTCGTCTTTGACTCCTATTTTCCCGTGGAAAAGTTTGTGTGGGATTCTGGGTGGCATTTCATACTTTCTGCAAACTTGTAGAATTGTACTGTTCAATTTCTCTACGTATTCTTGATTTTGAGAGTATCCGCTCTCACTGTATATTTGGTCGTATTTAGGGATTAGGTCGGGATACTTTTCTTTCAGTTTTTGGTAGTAGTAGTCTTTCTGGCGGTCTCTGAGGGTTAGCCCTGCTACGAGAACGAAACTCGCGCCCTCCTCCTTGGCCCTTGAAACTAGTTGTTCTATGGAGTCTGCGCCATCGGAGATGAATGGTAGAAGAGGCATTATTACCACTCCTGTTGGAACTCCTGCTTTGGAAAATTTTCCTATCGCGTTAAATCTTTCTTCTGGAGATGATGCTCGTGGCTCCCAGGTTTTCCAGACATCGTCGTCGAGAGTCGTTATGGTGAAGGCAACCAGAGCCAAGCTTTGCTCATTTATTTTTTCAAGTATATCGATATCTCTCCCTACCAGACTGGATTTGGTTAAAATGAAAGCCGGAAATTCCAATTCTCTCAAAACTTCTAACACTTTTCTTGTTAATTCATACTTTTTCTCTACTGGTTGGTAGGAGTCTCCTATCCCGCCTCCAACGGCTACTATTCCTTTCTCCTTGTTTCTTAGCCCTTTTTTCACAAGCTCTGGGGCGTTAACCTTGATGTAGATTTTGTTTGCGATATCTAAATCGAGGTAGTATCTTTGGGATCTTCCGTCGCAGTATTCGCAGGCGTGCTGGCATCCGCGGTAAATATTCATGGCGTATTTCTCGAGAAACCAGCCGTCAGCATAATTTCTTTTGAGGATTATGCTCTTAGAGGTAGTGGGAATGAATGTGGTCATAGCTCACTTGGCCTCAAATTAATTATGTTTCAATAATATTTTAATGCTTGGCTATTTTAGGAATCGTGATATCAAGACAATTTTGGGTAACAAAAAAACTTGGGGGATAGTTTGTTTTCGGCTGTTTATGCTGCTAGTATTTGTCCCAATGGATCATTTCTTCGAGTTTTCTCCTAGTCGGCGGTTTTTCTGGTATCTTTGACGGATATCCTAGGGCTAGGATGCTGAACGGTTCTACATGTTCGGGGATGTTCAGCAGTTCTCTTATGACACTTTTGTTAAGAACGGAATCCCAGCAGGTTCCTAAGCCTAGTGCATAGGCTGCGAGCATCATGTTCTGCATTGCAGCTGACGCGTCCATGGGCATAAAAAATGATATAGCTCTATCGTATCCTTTAGCGTACTTCTTATGGTTAACACATACTACCAAAGCTACTGGAGAGTCCTTTAAGTAGGGAGCGTTTCCGGACGCTGCAGCCAGCTTGTCTCTTTTTTCTTTTTCTGAAACCACCACAACTTCTATTGGTTGTTGGTTGCCAGCTGAGGGAGCCCACCTTGCTGCTTCAATGATTTTTTCTATTGAGTCCTTGGGAACTCTTTTGCTTGAGTTGTAGTCTCTGATGCTTCTCCTATTTTTTATGGCTTCAAAAATATCCATATTGGTTCATCCTTCTTGAAAAATAATTATTGAACTTATCTTGTGTAGATATAGGGATTTAAGTCTTTTTTCGCGGCTAGAATCACCATGTTGGCTAGTTCTTGGAGGTTTTTAACTGGATAGCACTCCGCCCCTGCCTGAACGTAGTAGTCCACTACGGAGTCGCCGGTGTTCCAGAATTTGGGGTCTTCGGGGTTGAGAATCATTAGTCTTTTTGGTATCTTGGCGAGTTTGGCTATTTTGTCGGCTGAGCGTGGGTGTCCTCTGGCGCTGCCGTAGACTTCTCTTCTTCCCAGGTAGTCTCTGCAGTCGCTGAGAATTATAACGGTGGTTTTCTTGGTTATGTCGCTCTGGGTTTTTTTGAGGAAGTCTTCAAAGGCTGTTTCCATGTTGCTGTTTCCACCTCCCCGGTAGAAGTCCCACCAGTGGCTGATTTCTTGGAATAGTCTCTCAACCATTCCCTTGTCTAGGGCTTTGGTTACCGCCCAGCAGTAGTCTGTGAAAATGTAGCCCTTAACTTCGCTGAAAGCCTTTTTGATTCCCAGCATCAGGGTTATGAAGAAATCCGATATCCACTCGCAGCTTCCAGAAACATCGCAGAGCAGTATGATTTCTGGTTTCTGAACCTTCCTCCTCTTATGCTCCAGCTTCACCATTACTCCACCGTACTCCAAGGATTTGCGGATGGTTTTGCGAATGTTTATCTTGCCCTTATCCGCTAGCTTCTCTCTTCGGGAGAGCTTGGATGCCAGCTGCTGTGCCAGTCTCTTTATGGTCTTCTCGACTTTATCCACATTGTTAACTAGGAAAACTAGGTCTCCGGCATACTTGTTGAAGTCTAATTCTTCTATGTTTGGGTAATCCAGCTTCACGAGTTTAGAGATGAGGTCTTCTAGGGGGTATTCTTCTCGGAATAATTCTAGATACTTTCTCTGTGTTATGTTTAGAACCTCTTTAATCCTCCCCAGGTAATCCTCGAAGTCGGCAGTGTCTTCTACCGCCCAACCCGAATAAAGTTTCATGTACTCTATGAAGTTTCTGAGCATCTGGGCAAAGGTGTCGGGGTCTTGAGTTTTGCTGAGAATCCTTTCCAAGAGCTGATCCGCAGCCCCTTCCAAGTCATTCTCGTCGATTGCCTTTCCTATTCCTCTGATGCCTCCGTATCTTGCCAATACTCCTTGCTGCTGCCTCTGCTGGTCGCGTTGCGGGGTCGGAGGTTGCTGAGCATCTTCCTGACGCAATCTCTCTGTTACCTGTTCTTGTCTAATTCCCTTGGAGAGTTCAGATTCTCCTCTCCGGGTTGGGGTTTGCTGTAAAGGCTTTTTGCTTTCCTGCATTTGGTTGCAGAAATAGAGATCGAATATATAGTCGAAATCGGGTCTGTCCATTTCTTCTTTTATGAGGCAAGAGGCCAGACCCTCTCTCATTATTTCCTTATCTATGTCTAGGAGTGAAAACGCTTTGCAGGCGTCGATAGTCTCTGCTAATCCTACTCTAATGTTTCTTTCGCGGAGAAGCCTTACAAAGCCCTCAATCATTCCTCAAGACCTTACCCCTTAATTGTCAGTTTCCGACACCGAGAAGGTTTTCTATGCCTTTTCGTTTCACCATGTCGATGTCGCTTTTAACCTTGAGGAGGGTTGACAAAAGAGTGTTAACAGTATCCGGGTCTAAATCATTCTTTCCTACGGCGAGTAGGGATCTGGCAAAGTCTATGGATTCTGCTATGGAGGGAGTTTTTTGCAGTCTCAGGTTTCTGAGATTTTCCACGAAGTCCAAAATATTATCTACAAGTTCATCATACATCTGGGGGCAGTTAAGCAGAATAATCCTCTTCTCAAGTTCCTTGGGAGGATAGTCCAAGTAAAGGTGTAAGCAGCGTCTTTTGAGCGGTTCGGACAGCTCTCTTGAACTGTTGGAAGTTAGTACCGTAATGAGTTTTTGGTTTTCGGGTGCTCTCACGGTTCCCAGCTCGGGAATAGTGATCTGCCGCTCTCCCAACAGTTCTAGGAGGAAGGCTTCGAATTGTTCATCAGCCTTATCAATCTCATCTATGAGGAGCACAGCCTCGGGTGATTTTAGGGCGGTTAAAAGTGGGCGTTCCAGAAGGTACTCCTCGGAGAATATCGTCTTTTCGCATTCATCGTTGTCTTTGAGATGGTTCATCTGGATTTTTAGGAGCTGCTTGTGATAGTTCCACTCGTAGATTGATTGTTCGGGAAGGAGCCCCTCGTAACACTGCAGCCGAATCAGGGGGAAACCGAACAGTTTCGATGTGCAAACACCTAGGTAGGTTTTACCGCAACCCGCAGGGCCCTCAACCAGAATTGGTTTGTCGAGCTGGAAGGCTAGAAAAAGAGTGGTAACTATCTTCTGGTTTGGCAAATAGCCGACTCTTACGAGACCATCTTCAATGTCGTGGGGTTTAAGTTTCGCTGGATGCTCAAGGAGTTCTCTGGGAACCAGACCGTCCATAAAATCCCACCAGTAAAAATCGCTTCAAAACTGGGTGACAGTATTTTTAAACAAGCTATAAATCTATCTATAACATTAAATAAGGCGATAGAGTCAGTTGATTAGGCCTCTTTTTTTGAGGCTTATCGGGAAAGAAGTCATACTAAAGCTCCTTTTTAAGGGGAGGAGAAGTATGCTCTGAATTTCACACAACTAAATGACGATGCCCATTTTCTCTTATAGATACCATTATTTCTGCGCATTCAAATTTTCGATATTTAAAGTATGATAATAAAAATACAAATATCTGCTTCAGTCATCTCCCGCGGATTTTTAACCTTTGTAAAAATAACTTCTAAAATAGTGGTTTAGGTAATGTTTCCTGAAAGATAAGAATAAAAATATTCGGATACCAAATTAATTTTAAGGGGCGTTTAATTATGTCCTTTTTGAGGCTCTTGATTTGACACTTGTAGGTTGTTTGTGATTCCCATAGATTTGTCAGGAGATGTCGAATACGATTTCCAGTTCATTCCCACAACACTCTTTCGTTTTGTGGATAAGCGTTTCTAACCAAAAATTATGAGTCGCCAACGCCCGTATTCATTCTAATTCTCCTCCACAAGTTGGACAGAAATCAGAATCCTCTGATACTTGGGCTTTACAATTGGGGCATTGTCGCATCTGCTGTATCTGAGGGGTGACTTAATTTTTCGTAGTCGCGTCCCCGCTTCCTTTATACTTTGCCATTGCATTAAAATAAGCTGACATTTTTTCAACTATTTCATTATACTGTTTATCTGCCATGTGAACCCCTATCAGTCCACCCCAGGCGCCACTATATTGCTTGGACACACGAATTACAGCGGTTTGGTCTTGTAATATGGATATTTCGAAACCGATTTCATAGTATTGGGAAAAAGACCTAAATGCAATATTCATCACTAGACTACCTTTTTTGGCTACCCCTAGGTATTCACCCTTCCATTCTACTCGAAATTCATTCCATTCGAAAAAGCGTTGGACCACCTCTCTTATATTAGGTATTTGCCCTACAGGAATATCGGTATAGTCCAATAATACACTCCCCAAAATTTTGTAACTTCTATATGTGTTAATATCTATCTTAAATTTTTGGTAGTAAAAAGTCTCCTTGCAGTAACAAAAATAAGTAAACTTTTTGGATTTTTTAAAAAAAGAGTGAGAGGAGTTATGTTTTATTTTCTGAGTTCTTTGAATTCTAGGGCGAGCAGTATGTAGGCTACAAATATTAGTACCATTCCAATAATCCCTATGAACATTAGACCGCCTATTATGGTCAGAATGCCAGCTGATAACATTAGGTCTGGTTTAGGTGTCTTCCCGCGAACCACAATCATGGTAGTGCCGAGTAAAATGTAGACAACCACTATTATTAACGCCGAAACCGCCAAAGAAATGCCGAATCCCCAACCTATGGTAAACTCTGTCAGAGGTATAATCTGTGTGTAGAAGTAGTAGAATAGGAAAGTCCAGGGGGAGATTGTGGTTTGTGGAAACGCTCCCAGAGGTATTATAACCGCAATGAGCCCAAAGCCCACTATCAGGCAGAAGGCGGAGATTAGGCTCATGGTGCTCTGCTCTTGTTTGTAGAGTGCGTAGAATCCAATGCCGGTCATTATGCCGCCTACGGCGAACACTAGAGAAGTTATGAAGGCTAGGTCGAATGAGAGGAAAAGGTTACTTGTCGCAGAAATATCCGCGAAGGCCATTAGGTATACTGCTTGAGGTGGTAGTAGTGGAAGTGGTCCTATTATGGGTAAGCTTATTTGTGATAGGGAGAGCCAAGCTATTCCTAGTAAATTATGGTCTCTACCGGAAATGCCTGCTGCAGATACCCCGATCATGATGAGTGCGATTATGCTGATTATGGCTCCTATGGTTGCGATTTTGTATGCTCTTTCCATATGTATCTCCTCAATTTTTTATTCTTTATTTTTAGAACGGATACATTTAACTACATTCAGTAGTTTACACTATGTATTGTAGTTACTTAAATATTTTGATTGGAGCAAAACAACCAATTAGATATAATTAATCTGGTGATTAATACAAAAAATTCTTAAAAAACATTTTTTGCAAATTTTAAAATTCTACATATAGCATATAAACTGGAAACATTCTATACGTTAATTGGGTTCAGAATAGCTTTAGTTTTGAATTTGTTATACATTGAGACTCTTAAGTTTATGTTATGGAAAATTTGTAAAATGTTTAGGGTAAATTTATTACTTTTTTATATTAAATTTGTTTTAGTTAGTTTTGGAGAGAATTTCATGGTTGAGGAAGAAGTTCATGATAAGGCAATGACCGCGTCCGAAGCGGTTAAGAAATTTATAAGCGACGGTGAAAGCGTCTGTTTGGGTAATTTTCTTCAGTCCTCACCCCTGGCTCTCATACACGAAATCGTTAGGCAGAGGAAGAGGGACTTAACTCTTTGGAGTACGTCCTTGATAGATGAGGCGGATATACTGATCGGCGCTGGGTGTTTGAAGAGAATGGTTACCGCGTTCACCTACAGGGTGGGGGGAGCCACTCTTCCAACTGAATTCGAGAGGGCTTGGAAAGAGAAGCGGGTAGAAGTGGAAGATCACTCAAATTATTCAATTATGGCTATGTTAATGGCTGGTGCTATGGGACTAACATTTATGCAGGTTCCTATAACCCTTAAATACACCGATATTTTCAACAAGAGAAGTTTTATGGGGGAAAACAAGTTCAAGGAGATAGACTGCCCCTTTACCGGAAAGAGGCTGCTTCTGGTTCCAGGCGTTAACCCTGATGTTGCCATAGTCCATGTTCAGAGGGTGGATGCTTATGGTAACGCTCAGCTCTGGGGAGCTTTGGGAACCGCTAAGTGGTCTTGTTTAGCTAGTAAAAAAATTGTTGTCTCAGCGGAAGAAATAGTTGATCATGAGATTATTAATAGCAGTCCACATCTCACTATTATTCCGGGTTTTCGGGTTAACGCAGTTGTTTTGGAACCTTGGGGAGCGCACCCTGCGGAGGTTCAGGGATACTATGATATGGACGTCCCATTTAGAGGAGTGTTTTTTGCGATGGATGCGAACCCTGAGAGTCTGCAAGCCTTTCTCTATGAGTGGATATACAATCTGGAGAACAGAGAGGAATACATAGAACACTACATTGAAAGGTTTGGAATGAAGTATTTACAAAGATTAAAAGCCAAACCCTACTTTAGCGCTCCTGCCAATTACGGCTCATCTTTTACCAGAGAATCCCTATGAAAGTTTTGGAAATGAGGTGTTTTAAACAATCAGGAACGAATAAAGTTTTTAGAACAGTGTCTGAGGTGAAAGAAATGGAATACGAAACTATAGAGTTTATTGTGTATCTTGCGTCCAGGGAAATCCAGAACGGGGACCGTGTTCTCTTAGGTCAGGGAATTCCTATAGCTGCGGGTCTTTTGGCTAAGATGACCCATGCACCAAACTGTATACTGATGACCGAGGCGGGAATCATAGATTTTATGCCTTATAAAGCAGCCTTTCACGTAGCGGAAAGCACCACCACAAAGGGCTTCAGCTACGCGTGTGATTTGTCTGACACCTTCACCACAATACTGTTCAGAGGATACGTGGACCTGTGTTTCCTGGGAGCAGCACAGGTAGATAAATACGGCAACATTAACTCCACAGTAGTAGGAGATTATGAAAGTCCCAAGATGCGGCTTCCGGGAGCGGGAGGTGCAGCGGATTTCATTGCATATGCCAAAAAAACCGTAATCACACTAAGAGGCGGAGAATTCGTGGAGAAGCTTGACTACTGCTCCTCCCCGGGATATTTAACAGGAGGAAACTCGCGAGAAAAGGCATGCTTTCCACCGGGAACTGGTCCGAGTCTTCTGATAAGTGCTCAGGGGGTTTTCGGATTTGATAAAAAAACTAAGGAGTTGTATCTTAAGGGTTGTTTTCCAGGCGTCGAAGTAGAGGACATAAGAAAGAGTATTCCCTGGGACTTGAAGATAGCACCAGTACTCGAAAAGATAGACCCCCCAACCGAAGAATATTTAGGAATAATTCGAAAATTCGCACCGGGTCTAATTGTGAGAAAAAGCAAGGATCGCACAAAGATGGTAAGCGGTGTGGTAGAGTTCATTATGGGCAAGCAAGAAAAAAAGAAAAAATGAAATAACATTTTTACCAAACCAAATAATTCTCTGGAATTATTTATATTCGGATTAAGGGGGAGGGAAAATGGTGCAAATATTTTTATGTGTGGTGTTTTTAGATTGAAATATTTTTGACGTTTCTGGGTGAGGTTTATGGACGTTAAGTTTGGTTTTTCAATTCCTGTTCCTACGTATAGGTTGGAGTTCGCGATTGATGGCGCTAAGAAGGCGGAGCAGTGTGGTTTTGAGAGTTTGTGGTATGCGGATCATCTTACTACGATTCCTCCGCAAGGCATGATTTATGATGCCTTTGTATTTTTGACAACAATGGCCTTGAATACTAGCCGCTTAACATTGTGTACGGCTGTTTCTGACCCCCATCGTAGGCATCCTGCGGTTACGGCTCATATTCTGGCTACTCTGGATGTGGTTTCCAATGGTAGGGCGATGTTTGGTGTTGGTGCAGGTGAGGCTATGAATCTGGCCATGTTTAATATTGATGCCCTTAAACCGGTTTCTAAGATGAGGGAGTTTATTGAGGTTATGCGTCTTCTATGGAAAGAAGAAAGAGTGAATTATGAAGGCGAATTCTTCAAATTGAAGGATGCCTTTCTGCAGATTAGACCCGTTCAGGATACTATTCCTATTTACGTCGCGGGAAACGGCCCCGTAGCCAGAATGCTTACCGGGGAGATTGCTGAGGGATGGTTCCCATTCTACGAGAGTCCGAATCTTATTGCCAAACACATTAAGGATGTGGGGCAAGGTGCTAAGAAGGCCGGCAGAAGCATGGACGAGATTGATATCTGCTACAACTGTATGACCGCGATTGCTGATGACTTTGAGACAGCCTATAAGAGGGTTGAATTCATGAAGGGTGGGCACCTGCTTTTCCCAGAAAAGCTGAAGGAGGAGTACAACATCGACATACCGAAAGATTTGGTTATTCAGAAGATGACCCCCTCAAACGAGGACCTTATGAAGCTGGTCCAATACCTTGATAAGGTTCCAAACAGGATACTTCAGGATTTCAATGTGATAGGCACAGTAGACCAGGTTATGGATCAGTTAGAAGCTTTCGTTAAGGCGGGAGTCAAGCACTTTGCTTTGCTCAACCGGGGACCTGATCCTAACAGGGTGTTTGAAATTTACCGTGATAAGATAATTCCCTATTTCAAGGAACTATGATCATCAATTCCTGAAAACACCGACAATTAAAAAGAAATAATGTGTAATTTTTCGGAAACCCATGCTGTCTTACTATAATTAGTTAGTGCACTCCTGAAGTGACTCCTACCAAGCCTTGTGGCTATAGATTTATAAAGAGAAAGAGTCGTATTTTTACAAATATTTTCAGGGTGTATTTATGCCGCCAGTTCCACAGTTTGGTGCTCATTTGCCTAATGCTCCTCTCTCCGACATTTACGACGCCGTTTCCTATGCTAATAACAATGGCTTCGACTCCGTATGGGTTGGAGATCACCTAGTAGGAGTCGGAATCAAAGTTTGGGACGCAATGGAACCTTTTCCAACGCTAGCGGGGGTAGCTTCTAGGACGAAACTAAAGCTGGGAATAAGTGTTGTTGATGCGGCAAGAAGACACCCTGCGGCGTTAGCCCAGAACATTGTAACAGTAGACCATGTTTCAAATGGAAGACTAATAGTAGGTATCGGGGTAGGGGAGTCTCCTTCCATCAAACCCTTTGGAATTAGGTGGGATAAACCAGTAAGCATAATGAGAGAAACAATAGAAATTGTCACGAAGCTTTTCTCAGGCGGCACAATCAACTATGACGGCGAGTTCTACAAGCTAAAAAACGCTTTTCTGCTCCCCCTGCCATTTCAGCAACCACACCCGCCCTTCTGGATTGCAGCTAACTCACCCAGAACAAGGAAGATAACCGCAGAACTGGGAGATGGATGGTTACCTCAAGCATTAACTCCAGACGAGTACAAAAGATTTTGGAAAGAGATAGAGAACCATGCCAAGAAAGTTGGCAGAGACCCTGAAACAATCGTAAGGGCGAACACCATATACACATCCGTTTCGAAGAAGGAAGAAGAGGGAACGAACCCCATAGAATTACCAGCAAAAATGCTTTCAGCCTACTGGCCGGAGACCTTGAAGAAGAGAGGAATACATGTTCCAGAAGAGTTTGGGCTCAATAAATTCACTTACAGCCCAGAATCAATAAAGAGAGTTATGGAGTTCACTAAAAAAGTGCCATTCGACGCGGTCGAGGACCGCTTCATTTACGGAGCCCCTGAAAATTGCATCGAGAGGATCGATAAACTCTACAAAGCTGGAAACCATTACTTTGTGTGCATACTTCTGGTTCCAACAAAACACAGAAAGAATCAATACGAACTGTGGGGTAAAAAAATAATTCCCTACTTCAAAGAACAATACGAATAACACTCATCCAGAAACAAGTTTTCACAATTACATTAGAAAGGCATATATGTCTAAAAAATTCACACCCCTCTCCAAGAAGTAGGAGTAGTTTCCCCCTCTCTATCAACCTGTCATCAACCATTCTGGTAAATTCCAAGGGGAAAAATATATTAAGATTGGAAAATAGATTTCACGACGTTAAAAAGGGCACAAGAAGAGAGAGAAACAATTACGCAACGGAGAAATAATCGAAGATATTTAAGGATTAAAGTTGATTAAAGTCTAAAAGTGGAGGGTTTATAGAATGGCTAAAGAAACAGATTTGAAAACCATCGCGTCGATTATATCGATAGCGTCCAAGTATATTATTGCAAGCGTTGTGCTAATATCTATCGGGGCCGCGAGCGGTGTCTACGCGGTTCTCACCTACTTGGTCTATGGTACCTCTATAACCTTTACATCAAGTATTGCGGTATTTTTGGTGTTATTCATCGGCCTAGCCTTAATTGCCATAGGCGTCTTCCTAACTCTTCGTAGTCTATACTGGATGCGTAGTGAAGGAATAAGATTGAGAGAAATGCTTGAGAAAGATAAAAGTAAGGGGACCCAAAGGAGGAAAAGTAATGACTCTTAGAAGGAAGATAATTTCTTTTAAAAGGAAGATAATGACTTTTGGAAGGAAGAAAGCGCCTAAGGAAAAGCCTAAAGAAAAGCGTCCTCGAACACGTTACGAGGAAATAACAGACCAAGTTTACACCAAACTTGAATGGTATGCTAAACGGTTCATAATTATTTCTGTTGTTGGAATGGTAGTGGGATTTGATGGTCTAATCTACGGGATGTTCGCTTATTACTCCTCAGTAAATCTCCTGACGACAATACTCGGTTTTCAAATGCCACCGTTACAGGATGTTTCTGTATTCTTAGGGGCCCTCATTGGTATCGTATCCCTAGCCATATCACTTGTTCTTTTAGCCTTGGGAATATTCTGGAGAATCAAAGTCGAAAGACGGAGCATATTTTAAACGGGTTTTCAATTTTTTCTTTTTTTAAATTTAAACGTTATACGAGTTTCTATTTTTCGGGAATATTTATATGAGCACTTGGTTCTAGGTTTAAATCCAGTATTTAATACAATAATTTCGTCAATTTTATATAAGTTACCAAATCCCAGCGATCAGTAGTTTATTTAGAATTGGACAGTGTCCATTTATTCGGAGTGTGACCTGAAATGTCTCTTACTGAAGAAGTTAAGAAGTTAGCACTTGAAATGAATGCGGATCTTGTTGGAATTTGTTCAGCTGAGAAGATGGTTGAGGGTAGAGGGAACCTCTTTGAGATAATGTCGGATGCGAGAGCACTGGTGGTCATCGCACTGGAGCACTTCGAACCAGTCTTAGATTCCGAAAATCTTCAGATTATGCAGTACAATGTACATCAGCTTTATCACGAGATTGATAGGATTCTTTACGGCTTAGCCAAATTTTTGGCTAGGAAGGGGTTTAAAGCGGTTTCCATACCAGCCTATCTTCCCGTTGACATGAGTAGGGAAACTTCGGGGTTAAAGGGAGAGGTCTCTCTCAGACACGCGGCCCAGTGTGCTGGTTTGGGGGAAATAGGTTTAAACAGACTTTTGATAACGCCCGAATACGGACCAAGAGTCAGACTTGGAGCTCTCATAACTAATGCGGATCTCACCCCCGATGAACCATTTGAGGAAAAGTTGTGTAAGAGAGAAAAGTGTGCAATCTGTGTTAAAGCCTGTCCCGTTGGAGCTATTTCCACGCAGGGAGAAGTGAACGTGTTTAAATGTGCACCAAACATCCTAAAGTACTTTATTCCCGGATTCGTAACTGCTATAAATGAACTAGCGAAAAGGAATGCTAGCTGGAAAGAAATTCAAGAATTCGCAAGAAGCCCCGAAGCATGGAAGATATTGCAAGTATTGACAACAGGAATGATTTACAACTGCTTTAACTGCATGACCAGTTGCCCAATAGGCAAAACCCCAAAGTAATTCTGCATCCCCAATTTTTGAGCAGAAAAGATACGCTGAAGGCAATACAGACTCATAAACAATGAGTATTGAGCTTATTGGATTTTGAAAATTTTTTCAACCGCTTCCACGAATCCTTCGCCAAAGGATTTCTTTGTTACGTGGTCTGCTACATCTTTGAGAATTTTTGGAGCGTTATTAAGAGCTATCCCGTATCCTACTTCCTGAAGCAGCTCTACGTCGTTTTGTCCATCACCTATCCCGAGTGCGTCCTCCGACTGATAACCAAGCGTTTCAATCGCTTTCCTCACGCCAATAGCTTTATGAACCTGAGGATCACACAGATGAATCGCGTAGCCGGAATCCAAAACGTTAATTTTTATACCTTTATCTTCCAATGTCTTCATCAGAGTCTCTCGGTCAATTGTTCTTCTAATGGCAACATCAGTGAACCTGTAGAATTGGTCGCCAGACTCCTTAACGCTGTCTCCGAAAGTTTCCTTCAGAACTTTCAGCGCCATAAGGGGTAACTCTTTTGAACCCAGTATAAGGGGCTTTTCCCAACCAAGTTTCATAACCACTCCTCCGTTCTCGGCGATTACCGGCCCGCTTATCCCCAAATAAAATTCTAGAGTCAATAAGGAGCACAATATGTTACCCGAACAGAAAACCACATGAATACCCAGATTCTCCAGCTTCCTTATTACTTCCACAGCTGGAAGGTGTAACCTGTTTTCCTGAGAGGTAAGAGTTCCATCCACATCCGTAACCAATACATGGAATTCAAGATCAACTGCCAAAACTTTCCCTTCCTTTTCCCAAAAATATAGTTAATTCTCTCCATTGCAACTATAAAAAATTAACATATAAATTGGTTGCAATTACCGAATTACGGAATTATCTTTTCACTATTTTATGACCCAATTTCATTAAAAAATTGTATTTACAAAAAGAATCAAGTATTTAAAGAGGATATTATTAAAGAATGTAGCCGAAAAAGTAAACTAGATGTTTTCAAAAATTATGGGAGTATTTTGAGGGAAACAAAAATGTTTAATGAAGGAACTTGTGAGAGGTGTGGCACTTGCCTCTCGCAGTGTCCATTTTTGCAACTACCAATAGAGAAGGCTAAGGAAGAAATTTCCAGAATGATCGAAACGAAAACTTCGGCGGAAATAATTAGGAACTGTGCCGGCTGCTCGTACTGCAACACCATTTGCCCGACACAATCAAACCCAGCCGAGCTTAGAAAAGAAATAAAATTGAGGAAAAACCGTAAAGAAGGTGTAGGAAGCCTGTTACTAATCTCCGAGGAAGCACCACTGAATTTAATGTCCATCGGATTAGAATTGGAAACCGGGGAAAAGATGGAGAACCTAAAAAAATACACGAATCCACCAAAAAATAAAAGTATGTTCTACATCGGCTGCAGCCTCTCATACATTTATACGGACTTGGTCAAAACGAAATTATTAGAGAGTTTACCCCTAGTGGGTGGAATGAAATACTGCTGCGGAGGATACGTACACAGTCTCTTCGGCGAGGAGGAAGCAAAGATAAAGGGTGAGAAATTGCTGGAGGAATTTAATGAACTCGGGGTGGAAAAGCTCATCTCCTTCTGTCCCGGCTGTGACCTAATGATTAGAGGCGTGTACCCAAAAATAATCGAAGAGTACAACATCGAGAGCCAAAGCATCATCGAATACCTAGTCGAAAAGTATCACAAAGGCGAACTAGAATTCACAAACAAAATCGGCCAAAGAATAACTTTTCATGATCCCTGTCCTTGGAGAGGTTTGAACAGGAAAATTTACGAGAGCCCAAGGGAGCTTCTCGAGATTATGGGAGCCGAAGTAGTGGAGATGAAACATATCCGGGAAAAATCTCTGTGCTGCGGCGCTCCCGTTTCATTTAGAAATAGAGAACTAGCGGAAAGAATAGCAAACAAAAGAGCATCCGAGGCGGAAGAAGCAGGAGCAGACGCAATAGCCTTCATCTGCACGGGCTGTGTTTTCGCACTGTCAAAGAATGCAGTAGAAAAAAACATCGAAGCATACTACATAACCGAACTAGCTCAGATGGCAGTCGGGGAACAACCACCGCATCGAATCGTCGAAGTCACAAATCGCGCAATAGAACTTCTGGGTAAAAGAATTAGCCAAAATCTTGGTTTAATAAAGGATAAATATTTAATCAAAAGTGGAAAAATTTATCGTCTTTAACTAATTTATAAAAAGTGAATAAAGAAGCAAAAATAAAAAAATGAGGATTTTGAAGGAAAATTAAACGGGTTTGAACGTTATCATTAATCCATTCTGTCTCTCAATGAAGCTAACTTTGATTTTTGAGCCTATAGCAACTTTTTCCGGCGCCACATCTATGAGCCTCCCGACCATAATGAAGCCCTCCTCCATCTTGGCACGGGCAACAATGTATGGAGCCTCCTTTTCGTAACCCAGTGGCGCTACGTGAATAACTGTGTAAGTATCGATTACGCCTTTATCTTTAACTTCTGTTACCTCAACGTCCTCGCTGTCACACTCTCGGCAGAGCATACTTGGTGGACTGAACACCGCACCGCAGCTCTTACACTTCAAACCCAAGAGTTTACCTTGCTTCAAGGCCTCAGCCCATTTTTCATAAGTCAAAGGATAAACCGACACCACCATAATCACCTTCTTAGGATAACGTTTACAACCACCGCTAGGTCGCCGCCCAGAGTGTCTATGTAGCCAATCTCCGCACCGTCAACCTGCCTAGGGCCAGCACCACCGCGAAGCTGAGTCACTATCTCGTAAACCTGACCCACACCAGTAGCTCCAATTGGGTGTCCTTTAGACTTTAATCCGCCGGATGTATTGATGGGTATTCTGCCGTCGAGACTCGTTTCCCCTTCTTCAACACCCTTCCAGCCCTCACCGAACTTGAAGAATCCCAGTCCTTCCGTAGCAGCAATCTCAGCAATGGTGAAACAGTCATGAAGTTCACAAACATCAATGTCCTTAGGGTCGAGTTTAGCCTGTTTATAAGCCATCCTTGAAGCCGCTTCACGGGCAATTACTCTAGTGACATCCTTCTGCATGTATGAAGGCCCACAGGACCCCATACCGGTACCAGCTACCCAGATGGGCGTGTCAGTAAGCTTCTTGGCTATGTCCTCCGAAGCCAAAATGCAGGCGGAAGCACCGTCGCTGAAGGGGCAGCATGAGTAAAGGTTCAGCGGTTCGGCTATCATTGGGGCGTTTATTGCTTTATCGAGAGTTATTTCTTTTTGGAGGTGGGCTTTGGGGTTCATGGCTCCGTTGTGGTGGTTTTTGACCGCTACCATTGCCAATAGTTCTTTTAGTTTGTCTATGGTGAGGTTGTATTTTTTGGCGTAGGCGTGTGCCATCATTGCGAACACTCCGGGGAATGTGAGTCCGGTTTTTTGCTCATATCTGGTTTCTGTTCCCATGGCGAAGGTTTTTGTGGCGAGAGGAGTTCCCATTAGTAGTGCTCTTTCTGTGCCTCCGGCCATCACTATGTTGGCTAGGCCGGCGGCTACTGCGGTGTAGGCGTCTCTAAATGCTGCTGTGGCGCTTGAGCAGGCGGTTTCGAATTTGGTGGCTGGTACGTTTTTTAGTCCTATTTCTGCCGCGCAGAATGGTGCTATGTTCATGGAGTCTTCTTCATAGTCACCGAGTACGTTTCCCAAGTATAAGGCTTCGACATCTTTCGGTGCGATATTGGCGTCGTGTATGGCATCCATTCCTGCCTCTGCAAACATTTCTACGCATGTTTTGTCTGATTTTCCATATTTTGTGGATCCTATTCCTACTACTGCTACCTTTCTCATTTTATTTCACTTCTTGTTAATCGTCTTTTGATTCTAGTTTTAAGTGTTTAAAAATATTTTCTTCAATATTTTTTGCTCTATGATTGTTTCTTTTCCTTTTGTGGGATTACTTCTCGATTGAAAACATTGAAAACCTCTCATTAAATAGCAAAATCAGTTAAGGATAATGCTTAAACCTAGAATACGAATTTAATAAAAATCGTTTATTTTTTTAAACTTTTATCTCAGATTTTTTTGGGAAACTAGAATTTGGAATTCTGGTGAATACCAGACAGACATTTCACTAAATAAGTTTATTATATAAATTAAGTATAGAAAAAATTATAATCTATAAAGGATGTAAGTATTTATAGTGAGAGACTGTCAGAATTGGAAAGCAATAATTATTGAAATACTATCAAAACCAGGTCGACCCGTATTCTAAAACGATTTTAGAAATTGTTTAATCTCTTCTACCAAGGTCTATGGTGGGTAACCAATACCCTTTGAGAAACGATGAGGTGAAAGAAGAATTGACAGAAATTAATCCTCTGTATAATGCCATAGCGTTTGGAACCCTGTTAACCTCCCTTGATAAGTTGGGATTAAAACCCATGCTTGTCGCACGACAGGCAACCAGAATACTAGCACCCATAATAGCCAATCTTGCTAAACAAATATATGGTCAAGAACCTTCAAAAAACTTGGCTGAGTTTGTAGAAAATTGGAAAGTGATGATAAAAAAAACCAGTTTGGTGGATCCAGACAAGTCGGAAATAAGTTTAGCTGATAAAGTTATCTCCATGAAATTAACCGATTGTATGTACCAAGCGATGGCTGATTTCGGAAAGTCCCAAGGCTATCCTGCATGTCCCTTGTGCATTATAAACCTTATTTTATTAAGCCTCATCAAAGCTCAAGGTATTGGTGAAGTTATAGATTTCAGCTCAAAAAAAAGTGAAACCGTTTGTTTGGTAAAAATGGTAATCGATTAGGGATACTGTACAATTAAGTAAGTATATGAATTGCAAAGCTAATTTATCTTCCCGATTTTTTCTAGTTTTCTAACTTCTATTTCTTTAATAAGATTTTAAGAATCTGAGACAAGGCTGATTGGAAAGAGATTGTGTTCCTAGAAGACTAATTGTAAATTACTAATCACTAAAGGGATAAAATGCAATTCCCATTTTTTTGATTTTCACAGTTGTTTTGAAGAATAAGTTGTTACTATTCAAAAATACATATATATCCATTAAGATTAAGTTATAATTGAACTTGCAATTTTTGTTAGTTCCAATTTTTGATTACCTGTTAGTATGAAAATTCTGCTAATTATAACAGGTAATTGATTTGATTGGAAAGCGACAATTGTTGAAACTCTTTAAAGACGCGTTGACCACTGTTTCAAAATGTTTTAGGAATATTTACGCTTTTAAAAAATGGATTGGAGATGTATCTGTGGATGACTAAAATAGATCCTTTGTATAATACTTTAGCTTTTGGGGCTATTCTGGTTGCATTGGATAAGCTGGGTGTAAACCCAATGTTAACCGCACGCTACACAAGTAGAGTGCTGGGCTCCATGTTAATTGAACTCGTAAGACAAGCAAAATCTACTAGTCTCGCAAATAACCTAGAAGAGTTTGTACAAAATTGGGCCGGAACCGTGAGAACCTTCAGATTCTTAGACCCAGAAAAATCTGAAATATCACTTTCGGGTAAAACCATCTTCATGAAAATAGTTGACTGCATGTATAAGGGCTTGGCTGATTTCGGAAGATCCCAAGGATATCCTGCGTGCCCCTTGTGCCCTATCAATCTTATTATGGCAGGCTACCTCAAGGCTAGAGGTATTGGTGAAGTGCTAGACATTAAAGTTGAAAACAGTGAAAACGTTTGTAAGGTCAAAATGGTGGTCGATTAAAAACAAGTTACACCCAACAAATCAATTTGTTAAAATCTATCTTGTAGGCTTCTCCATTTTTCTCATTTTTACCAATTCGGAAAACTGATAGCTGAAAATTAGAATAGTAGAGGATTCCACATAATTTGGATCGAAAATGATTATAGGATGTGGAGTGCCGAATTTTCACCCTACAGTGTAAGCTCTGTTATGAATCCTTCGACATTGATTTTTATGAGCAGGTGTTGACAGGAAAGCCGGATATTTTCAAGCTCAAAAAGGTAGAAAAATATGTCTGAACAACAGGGATTATTCGGAAAGTATCGTAACGGTTTCGCCTATCACGGGACGCATGCGGTTATGGCTTCTATTGGAGTGTTCTAATTCTACTAAATGCTGGCAGAGTGATAGTTGCAGGTCCCAAGAGTAAAAGAGCCTTGGAAATTTTGGGTTTCGACTTTACAAAAGATCTGGACGAGCTATAGATGCTGATAGGAAGTATCTCGAAAAAAATTGCTCGATGGCACTTTTACATGCCTCCGATATTCATTTCAGAAATAGAAAAAAATAAAAAAATAGGGTTAAATTTGGGAAGTCACTGTTTGCAAATCTTCGGGCATGCTTTGGGTTGCCTGTTTTCGATTTTTGTCCATGATTCTTACTTACCCCAGTATCTCCAGTAGTCATTATTGTTTATTCCTATCCCTAAGTCTACCAAGTAGATTAAGCCGACGAGAAGTATAATCGCTGCGCCGAGATTAATAATTCCCTGAATGTTTAAAATCCATGGTGCAGTGTAATTAAGATAAACAGGTGAAATATATGGGAAAGAAGGAGTTAACACGTATCTTAGAGGGATGCTCGCATTCTGGAAGAAAGATGTTACGCCGAGGGTTCCGACACCTAACAGAAACCATATTCCAAAGAATATCTGCGTTGCAAGACCGCTAAGTCCGTGCCCCACTGTTTCACTTTTGAAAAAGCCCAAAAAGAAAGCAGCTACGGAGACCGGTAATCCTAGGAGTATAACTGTGCCGAAATTAATGTTCAAAAGGGGTAATCCAGGAGAGTAAGAGAGTAATAAGGATGTGAAAAACTGAGCTTCCGGTGGTCCGAATAGATAAATCCCAAAATAAAGAATAGCCGCATCCATGAAAAACCCTAAGACGAGATTATAAATGAAGAACGGAATAAAGAAGTAGACAATGAATGCAACCAAAGCAAATATGAAACCTTTAAGGATAGCCTTTGTAACTGGTTCCAACATTCAAACCTCCATTTAAACCTAAACAACACTAAAGGTGGTGTTTGTGAACATATAGCCAAATGGACTTGTTACTGTGAGGTGGAGTTCATAGAAACTTCCCAGAGGTATAGTTGCGCCGGATTGTACTGTAATGTCATCTAGGAATAGACCAGGTATAAAGAGTGTAGCTGATGGCGCAGAATAGTCGCCACTACCCGAAGCTACTAAGGCTGGTGGTCCGGATATGTCATAGAGTTCGGCTTCTATGTGCAAATTATATCCTTGAAGAAAATTAAAGGAAATAAAAGTTACAGTGGCTTGCGTATCATCAATAGGATTCCGTACTGCCGGTCCAGTGGTAAGGTTACTCATAGGAGACAGAGCTCCAACTGGAGTTATGACCATGGTTGAAAAGCCTGCTAGTGAGAATGCGTACCTCACATCTAAAATATTTTGGCTCAGGAAGGATGAGGTGCTCAAAAAGTTGCCTATGGTCCCTGTTTGGTTTAAAGCGGTAAGGTTCACACGCGTCACAATAAACAATGGCATTACTGAACCATGAGGAACGTACCACAGATTAATGGTTGGTACACCGTAGATATGAAGTGATTCGTTTAGAACATTGGTAACTAGTAATATGCTGTTTATGTCATAAAACCCATAATTGGTTACGAAAATTGTGTTGATTTTTGTGACCATCCCATTGTTATCTATACTGGCGGGAAGGTCGAATGGGTTTGGGGTGACTTTGATCTGCTGTGAGACTGCTGAAAGCGCAGCCGTTACTGGTATGGCTGCTATGCCCAAAATTATTAGACCGATGAGAATTTTAAACGCCGTAAATTTTTTGACCGTAATCGATTCCTCCGAAAGTCACTCTAATGGCAAACTTTTTTGTTATATATATTTGCTTAACTTTCTAATAAAAGCTTCCAAAAGGGTAAGCAATAAATATACTAAAAAATGGAAAAAAGGCAATCCAAGGGAAATCTTTTAATTTAAAAACTATTATCCAAGAGGTAAAGTCAAGTATAAGGGTGAAGAAAACGCGTAAAAAGAAGAATGGGGCGAATCTTGAAAAGAAAAGGAGCCGGAGAAGAGGTAGTAGAACTCCAAAGAAGTTTATTTCTGACTCAATAAACCATTTTAATGTATTTTTTAAGGAATTCCACTCTACCTTTCTAACACGTAGACATCTCAAGCTTATAATTGCCTCAATTGTTGTCGGTGCACTGGGCGGTGTTGGCGCTGCGGCTTTCTTGTTTTTGATAGATTTCTTCACTAATTTTCTGTTGAGTTACCCCACAAATTTTTGGGCACCGATAATAATCCTCGTACCTGCTATAGGTGGTCTTATAGTTGCTCTTATCACCTACAAACTTGCTCCCGAAAGTGAGGGGCATGGGGTTTCTGAGGTTATGGAATCTATAGCTAGAAAGAGGGGGAGAATACGTGCCAGAGTACCAATAGTAAAGATGGTCACCTCCGCGATAACAATCGGTTCTGGAGGAAGTGCAGGAGCTGAAGGCCCAATCGTTCAGATAGTTGGAGGAGCCGGTTCAGTGGTTGGAAGACTTTTCAAAATGGATGATGAATCGGTTAAACTCCTGGTAGTTTGTGGAGCGGCGGCGGGGATAAGTGCCATATTTAAGGCTCCTCTGGGTGGAGTTTTCTTCGGCTTGGAAATCGTTTACGGAGGAATGGAAGCTATAGCATTGGTTCCTGTGGTATTATCCTCATTTGTCGCAACTATTATTGGCCAAGGAATCCTAGGAACAGAACCTCTACTCAGGCTCAGGATCTTTACGGTTGTGAATCCCTTTGAATATTTGTTGTTCTTCGCTCTGGGTGTAGCATTCGGTTTACTGAGCATCTTTTGGATAAAAATATTTCATTATATATCTGAACGATTCTAACGCCTAAGGGTGTCAAGGTATTTGAAACCAGGAATCGGAGGACTACTAATAGGTTTATAATATTTTTCTTCCCTCAGATAATAGGAGGAGGCTACCATGTGATTGATAACTTACTTTTTATTCCCGTAACCATAATCTTATTCCTTATACTTGGTTTGTTAAAGATTATAGGCACCTCGATAACATTGGGAAGCGGAGGAAGTGGGGGTGCCTTCGCCCCCATGATGTTCATAGGAGCGATGTTCGGTGGTGCCTACGGAGTTACAATGCAATGGTTGCTTTTCGGAAATACGTTTGGACCCCTCACTCCACTCCTACTGCCCTACATTGGAAGCTTAACAAGTCCTATCTTTCGATACTTTTCACCTGCTATAGCTTTTGAGCCTATGGCTTATGCATTGGTAGGCATGGCTGCACTTATAGCCTCTGGAGCCAGAGCTCCCTTAACCGGTATAGTTTTGGTCACGGAGATCACAAGAAACTATGACATGGTTCTGCCGCTTATGCTTGCTTGTATCACAGCATACCTCATAAGCCGTTTCATTATGAGAGGAGACCTCTATACGGAGACCCTCCTGAAAAAGGGCATTGACCTAGTAGAAGAGAGACATGCGGACATACTTGACCGAGCTAGGGTAGGCGATGTTATGTCCAAGCCACAAGTGGTGTCTTCCGAGATGCAGATTTTTCAGGTGCTGGAGATGATAGGCAAGTATCATTATCACGGTTTCCCTGTTTTGGATAATGGCACTTTAGTTGGTGTTATTGATGCGGATACGGTGGATAGAGAGGTGGCAGAAGGGCGCGAAACAAAAAGGGTGGGAGAAGTCGCCGATAGAAATTTGGTTACAATATTCCCCGAACAAACTCTACATGAAGCGCTAGATAAAATGCTTGAAGAGCGAAGGGATAGACTGATTGTGGTGGATCGCAAGAAGCAAAAAAATGTTATTGGTATATTAACAAGGACGGATATTCTGGAGGTCCATGAAATAAAACTAATAATGGAGCATGGAGGGGGAAAGCTAAAAGAGAAGCTTCAAAAAATTGCAAAAATTGACCAGGAATACCGCGAAGAAATGGAAATATAAATTCACAGCAATAAGGGCCTTTATAATTTAGAGAGAGGGAGAGTTAAAACTTTTATTCTAAACCTTAAATGAAATCAAATATTGTTTCCAGTTAAACACTCTAATCCTCACTATCATATGCTTAAATTTATTTTATTTGGAATAATGGTTGACTTATTCTTTCATTCTTACACTTCGGGCATCTTGAAGGCATCTTTGGCTTCTTTAAACCCTTGAAGACAAAGCCGCACTTTAGACAGGTTGGAGGCACCATAATCAGCTTGCTCTCCGTTTTCTTTAGAGTAAGAGCTATGTGGTGTAGGTCTTCAAGAATTAATCTCCTATCGAAGAATCTAAGCTCCTGGCATAAGTAGTCAAGGCTCACAGGCTCGTTTGTTCTCAATATTTTAACTATTTTTTCTCTCCTCGTGTCCCAAGCTTCCATTGTATCACCAGTATATGCAGTCACAATGGAGCTATTCTAGTGTCGCTTTAGGCGTTCAAGAATTTGCTTTGCTCCGTTTATTATCTCGTCTATGACTTCTTTTACTGTGAGTACTTTGCCGATTCTTCCAACAGCCATACCTAGGGTAAGAATCCCTGCGTCAACATCTCCTGTCTCCCAGGCTTTCTTACCTAGCTGGCCGCTTATTATTGGCAGGACTTCCTCAAGGCTGGCTCCTTTTGCTTCCATTTCTTGTGCGGTTAAGGCGGGCTTGTTCTTGATAACTCTCGAAGCCAGTTTGAAGGGCTTCCCTATGAGCAGAGTATCGCTGTCTTTGGCATTAACTATCCATTCCTTAATCTTCGGGTGCACATCACACTCTCTAGTAGCTACGAAACGTGTACCCATAACAACACCTTCAGCACCAAGGGAAAGGGCAGCAAGAAAACTTCTTGAATCGCAAATACCGCCTCCGGCACAAACGGGGATTTTAACAGCGTCAACGGTTTCTGGAACCAGTATGAGGGTTGTCACATCGTCAAGACCGGGGTGGCCTCCGCACTCGAAGCCTACAATTGAGACGGCGTCGCAGCCAATTCTCTCAGCTGTCTTGGCGTATCTGACTCCTGCGACCTTGTGAATTAGCTTTATGCCCGCCTCCTTCAGTCGGGGGACGTATGGCTCTGGACTGGTTCCCGAAGACTCAACTATTTCAATCCCTTCATCGATGAAGAGGTCGATATCCTTCTCAACTGGTCTTGGCCTCATGGCGGGAAACAGGTTTAGGTTTACGCCGAAGGGTTTTTTTGTTAGCTTTCTTGTTTTCTGAATCTCCTTACGCAGATCTTCCGGGTTCTCAAAAGTGGTGGAGGCCAGAATTCCGAGACCACCAGCGTTTGAAATGGCTGCGACAAGTTCGGCTCTTGAGAGAAGATGCATAGCTCCGCCAATAATGGGGTAATCAATATTGAAAAGTTCAGTGATCCTAGTTTTAAACATCTTTACCCACCCTAAGTACTGGTATAACTACATTAATTGCTGATAGTATAACTATTATGTTTTATATATTCTTATTGATTAGAAATGAATTATTCTTGGAAATGGTTTGAGCGAGTTGAGGTAAAAACTAGGATATAAAGGAGGGTAAGGAAAAGGGTTCAAAGTTTTGATCAAGTAAAAATTGTGCTCCGTACGTTAAACTTGATTTTTGGTGCAATTTGTTCAATGAAATGTGTCACTCCATAAACAACAGACCCAAATTCTACTTTGAAGTTACTTTCAGTAGTATCTTTTGGCATATCAGCTTCAACCCATATTCCATTCGCATCTGCACTGAAAGTTACTTCATGATGAGTGAAGTTTGCAACCAAGCAGGAATAGAAGAGGTTTTCCCTTTCCTCCTTTGGAATGTCTTTTAGTAAGGCGACTAGCGCCTTTATATTTATCCAATCCTCACTTACACGTGTTTGAACCAAAAAAGAATTCCCTGATATTCCGAAGGCAACGAAAAGCATCGAGTTTGCTTCGTCTCTCTTTATATCTTTTAAATCCATATTCTTCAGCCATTTTTCAACTTTGTCTAAAAGAGAACCTTTAATCGGCATGGATAACCACTAACCTCACAAAATAATTTTTGGTTTTAATTGTCTTGTATTCATTATTTAAAGCTTTATCCCTTTAAGCTCCTCAATGTTTAAGAAGCTTAATGAGAGTGTGAACCAATAGATTAGAGTGTTATAATACGTCCCTCTGTTCATATTCAATAAACAGAGGCGGCGGAGGGCGATCAATATTCTTGGCTCAAAATAGGTCCCTATACTCTTTTTGCGGCTTCAATAATGGGTTTCACAAAGTCTTCTGGTTCCACCATAGGTATTTCCCAATCCGGGCGCTTGAATATTTTCTTTATCTTTGATTTCACTTCTCTCTCGTCTGTGGGGTCCACTCCCTTCAGAGAGTTCTCTAGGTCTTTCAGGTAATTTTCTGGTCTGCAGTAGAAGTCTCCTGAGAACATGAGGTCTTCTATTTTTCCCTCAGGATTTATTAGGATGTGCACAACCAATTCTCTTTCTCTTTTGTTTTTTGCGAACACGAATTTGTAACCCTTTTTTAGCTTTTTCTTGGGAAATCTCGTCATACTTGAGAAGGCGAATTTGTTTTCGGGTGAATTTGCGTAGTCTCGCCACTTCTGGTATATCTCCCTTTCGGCGTCCAGTATTCCCCCTTCTTCGAATTCTACTCCCAGTGCTTTTTGGAAGGCTTCTGTAAACGCTGTCTTGAATTCCTCATTGCTGGGAGTTCTCCCGGTCTCATTCTCTACGCTGGTTATAATTTCAGACAGGTCTTTTATTCTCTTGTCTCTGAACTTCTCGGGGTGTAATATCACAACATCTTCAAAGTATTTGAAGTTGAGTTCTTTTAACGAAAGTATGCATTGCATGACCACAAAGTTTTCTCTTTCTGTGAATCCGAATCCGGTTATTTTCCGGTTTCCCACCATAACGTCACCGGCGTACCTGTACCAAGCATCTTTAACCCCCAACTTTTTGTAGCCCTCAGTGAGGGCTTCTCCCACCTTCCTGAAAGCGTCATCGAGCTTGGGGAAAAAACCCCTGTCCACGGTAAGGCCTAATCCTCTACTACCCACAGGGTCGATGAGAATAACTCCCCCACCGATTGGTCTACGCACAACATCGATATCTTTTTGCTCCGCTCCGGCGTAGTCTATAGCTAGATCCAAATCTTGGTATCTTCCGATGCTTATGGAGTACTTTGAGAAGCCTGAGAGCAGGAAAGTATTGGGGCTGATTCCCAGCATTTTTCCTTCTATTGATGTCATAGCGTAGGCGACTATATCCGGACCATCAAGGCTAGGAGCCCAGAGTAGCCTCCATTTGGCTGGCAAGATTATCCTCCCTTTTTTTCAATCTTTTTGGCAATTTAACTTTTTAAACATATTTTTTCCGCACTATTATTTAAATTCTTCTTAAAAAATATTGATGTTCCAATAGCTAATAAAAAGGCTTTGTAAACCCATTTATAACAATTAATTAACTTAAGAATTCGAAGCGTGTTATCCATCATTTGGTTGGATATTGTTTAATTAAAAAAATATTGATTTTATTCGCTTCGTATGATAAAGTTTAGGGATGTCATTTTTATCGGTTCGATGTCGGTTACACCATGAAGACTTATCCTATTTGAAAACACAGGTACGTAGTAGCAGGTAGTTTTACTATTTTTGGAAATTGATGATTGTTTTTATTTCTTCGAAGTCACTTTTGAAGGCTAAGGAGGATTTTTCGGGTGTGAGTTCTCGGGATACCAGTTTGCCTATCACTTGGGGATATTTTTTCTTTATTTCAAGTAGATCTTTTAGGCCCATTTCGAAGTGTTTTTTGTTGGAGCTTACCGACCCGAATGATACTTTGTTCCCCATCACCATATTAGTGAAAATTTTTCCGAAATCGTCACACTCTTGTATTTCCCGGTAAAGTCCTAAGAAGCACAGTGCACCATTTGATTTTAGTAGTTCACAGCACTCTAACGCCGCTGAAGCTGCCCCCGACGCCTCGACAATTATGTCAAATTTCTTCCCTAATGTGGAAAGCGGATTTTCCCTCTCATCAAGATATTCTCCTCCGACATCTCTGACGATTTGAGCCTTGGTACTCTCAACACGGTTTCTTGAAACATTGAGCACATTAAAACCCTTCAATCGAAGAACCATAGTAGCCAGTAAACCCAGTGGTCCTGCACCTATAACCAGAACGTCTTCGGGTTTCCAAACCACTCTTTCTTGAATCTTTAATAGTTGGGTAATTCCTTTTTCCGTTATGCTTAACGGTTCTAGAAATACCGCCTCATCCTTCACCTCTTCGGGAACTTTGATCAGATAACCCGCACCGGTGACAGCGTAATCGGAAGCGAACCCGTGCAGCTTTAAAATCCCATGCTCCAGATAGTCCCCCGTTGTGCACATATCGGTCTCACCCTTTCTACAGTTTAAACAGTTCTGCACGCAGGGTCTCCTAACCGTCGGCACCACAAAATCGCCAACCGAAACATTCTTCACCTTTTCTCCAATTTCATCTACAATTCCCACAGCTTCATGGCCGATTATTAAATATGGAGAACCTTCCGGGGGCACTCCAGAATAGCCGTCATTTATTTCCCTATCAGTTGCATCAATTCCCACCTTCAAAATTTTGAGCACAGCTTCATTTTCTTTAGGTTCTGGTTTGTGTACCTCCATCAACTGGACGGAATTTCTTTCAGGGGGAGTTGTAACAATAGCCCTCATTCAACGACCCTCCAATATTCCAATTCAGGAATAGTTAACATGAAAATTACATTCAACACTCAAGTAGAAAGGCCGATAAGGGTTCACCTACGTCTTTGTGAACTTACCTTCTCACTAGACCAAATACACTCGTTAATCTTTTACACAGTTTAGCGGATTTCAAACTTATCAATTTTACCCAATTTTGGATGAAAAAATAATATTGAGAAATTAAAGAATGATAAAAATATATTAAACTGGTCTGTATTGGTTAGAAACATGAATAAAGATATTGTTCTTAAAAGATTTGACAATTTAGCCCCAAATTATGATAATTACGTTCTAAAGATCGAGGGTTACTCGAAAACAATTGATAGAATTATAGAGTTAGCGAGACCCAAAAAGACGGACACTGTTTTAGACTTGGGAGTTGGAACCGGCGCAGTTAGCTTCAAACTTGCACCCAAAGTGAGGAAGGTATATGCCAGGGATATTTCTGAGCCGATGCTGCAAATCGCCAGAGAAAAGGCCTTGAAGAGTAATATCGAGAATATCGAATTTGGGTATGGTAGTTTTTCCGAGCCTAAATGCAGCGAAAAGGTTGATTTAATCGTTAGCAACCTAGCTTTCCACCACCTATTCGACGAAGAAAAAAGGGTTGCAATAAAAGCATGGTATAATATTCTAAAGCCCGGAGGAAGGGTACTCGTAGGGGATTTTATGTGGTTTTTTGACCACAAAAAGGATCCGGAGAGAGAAGAAAAACTTATTCGCAGAATTGTTAAGGATCTAAAAGACCCCAGCAAAGATTTGGAGGAGGCAATAGAAGAGCAAAAGAAGAGAGACCACCCATCTTATGTTCACGATTTAAAGGCTTTCTTTGAAGAAGCCGGTTTCAAGGTGGAAGGCATAGAGGAGATAGTGTCGCCGGCAATGGGAATAATCATCGCAAGAAAGCCTAAGCAATAATTTTTTTATAATATGCCTAATGTTTAGTTAATAATAGTTTGTGATGTTCCAAATATTTTTGGTGATGACGTTGTCCAATAAAGATGTGGTGGAGCGTTTTGATGGTGTAGCGGAAAGCTATGATGAACGCACTTCAAAATGGCCCGGGTATGATAAGCTAATAATAAGAATTGTTGAGTTAGCAAATCCCAGGGAAAGTGACATTGTGCTAGACATGGGGGCAGGAACCGGTAGTGTTTCATTCGCCTTTGCGCCAAAAGTGAGTAGGGTTGTGGCTATGGATATTGCGGAAAAAATGCTGAAGGTCGGTAGAAAAAAAGCCAAAGAGAATAATTTACAAAATGTTGAATTTAGATACGGCGACTTCGAGAACCCAAACTACAAAGAAAAAGTGGACATTATTGTAACCAACATCGCCTTCCACCATCTCACCCATGAACAAAAAAGAAAAGTAATAAGAAACTGGTACGATCTCCTTAAACCCGGAGGAAGAGTGATTATAGGAGATATGATGTTTTTCTTCGACCCGATTAAGGAGAGGGAGAGAGCAATCAAGTTAATGGCAGTTCTCGCTGAGAGATACGCGGTTAAGAAAAAGGGTGAAGATTTGAAAAGCACCATGGAGAGATACAAGAAAACAGATCACCCCATATATGTTTACACACTAAAAGAGTTTTTCGAAGAAGCAGGTTACAGGGTGACAGCGATAGAAGAAATAGTGCCACCAATCCTGGGGATAATATGCGCTCAAAAATAATAACAAACTAGTCAGGAAACAAAACTAATACTCCCATAGATTGCAGAAGATGTCTCTTTAATGTCAAAAAGCCGTGTCAGCTGAAATTTCTAGGGTTTTCTCTTTTCCTAGGGCTTAAAGGCATTTAATGGAAAAATATTTATATTTTTCCTAATTGTTATCATTATTGGTGATTATATGGTAATTATGGAGAGAAGGAATGTTGATTCCCAAGGGAGATTGCTACTACCATCTTCGTGGAGAAAGAAGCATATGGTAGACGGGGACGAGGTCTATATGGTTATTCTCGATGACAGAATTGAGATTTTGCCACTAAAATCTGACCTCAAAAAATTTGTGGATTCGGTTGAGGTTGACATCCCTGAAGGATCATTTTTGGACTATCACAAGTTAAGAAAAGAGTTAAGAAGGGAGTTCAAATGAGATTCGTGGACTCTAATGTATTCGTCTATGCCATCCTCAAACCGAAGAGAAAGCTAACAAAAGAGGAGGAAGAACTTAAAAACAAAGCCAAAATGATTTACCAAAGAATAGTCAAAAATGAGGAAGTAGTCACCTCAGTTGTACACCTCTCTGAGGTCGCAAATATACTAGAAGATGCGGCGAATCTTACCTACTCAATAAACTTCATTGAAGAAGTTTATAAGACAAAGAACATTCAAATAGAAGGAGTTACCAAAGAAGACTACTTTTCAGCCACCCTAGAAGCTAAAAACAAAAACATAAGCATAAACGACATGCTAGCATACCTAATAATGTTAAGAAGAGGAATAGAAGAGATATTTTCCTTTGACAGACACTTCGACAATCTAAAGGTAGTTAGATTGGAAGACTGATATAGGAATGGTGAAAATTTATGGCGTCCGGTAAAGAAATAAAAAAATCTTTGGAGAAATGGACAAGTATATTGGAGCGTCCGGAAATTGCTGAGAAATTTGAGGGATATAACAAAACTATGCAATTTATTTTTCCAGATATTAACTTTAAATTGCAGTTAATTTTCCGGGATAAAAAAGTGCGAGTTGAAGAGGATTTGGATGAAAAAGCGGAAATGAGTTTGGAGGTTAATTCGGACATTTTTCTACAAATATTAAATGGTGAAGTTGATCCCATGGACGCTTTCATGGAAGGCACACTTAAACCTAGAGGAACCATGTCGGATTTGGAAAAGTTGCAAATTTTTATTAGCGAGAGAGGTTGAACTTACTGAAAAAGGGTAAGATTTAGCCAATGGGCTCATTGATTGATATTTTTATCAATTTTTTATGAAGATGTATTCGTGTAAGGTGGATTTTATGGATTTTGTAAAATTTGGTATAATTGGGTGCGGAATTGCTTCCATGTACCACGTTTTGGCTTTCAAGAATGTTCCAAATCCCAAACTAAAGTTCGTCGCCGCGTATGACGTGAATGAGAAAGCTTTGACCAATTTTGCAAAGAAGCATAAAGCGACACCTTATAATAGCTTAGAAGGACTTCTTCATAGCGATATTGACGCTGTGCTTATACTGCTTCCACACTATTTACACGCACCAGTAACCAAGGCTGCGGCGGAAGCTGGAAAACACGTACTCTGTGAAAAGCCTATGGCATGCACACTTGAAGAGTGCGATGAAATGATTGCCGCCACTAAGAAAGCCGGTGTAAAATTCATGATTGCGGAAAATCATCGTTTCCTTCCCGCCCATAAACTAATAAAAGATTTAGTGGAACGAGATTTTATTGGAGATATTTTTCTCGGTCGAACTTATGAAGGGGCGTATGATGACCCAAACAATTTTCTCGATCCAAACATTTGGCATTTTACCTATGATAAGGGAGGCGGAGGAGTGGTTGCGGATCAGGGAGTCCACAAATTTTCCCTCTTGAATTGGCTTATCGGTGAAGTTGATTCTGCACAGTGCTGGCTGGGAAAAGCATTTGACAGCCCCCCTAATAAGGGAGAGGACAACGGGATTATTCTCCTGCGTTACAAGAGTGGAGCTATGATAGATGTAGTGGTTACCTCCACCGCTATTCATCCACTTAACAATACACTGGAATTACATGGAACTAAAGGCACAATACTGGAAGATCATTCATGGGAAAAGCCTGTCAAAATTTTATCGTCACATAAAGATGCAGAAAAAAAGGGAGAATTCTACAGCCCCTTAAAAGAGATAGAACACGGTCCCTATCCAAAATATTACACCATTTCTGCCTACTATGAAGACACACATTTTGCTGAGTGTATACTGAATGATACTACTCCCGAATTTACTCCTGAACAAGCAAAGGAAGCTGTCGCAGTGGTACTTCTCGCTTATCTTTCTGCTAAAAAGGGAACTATTGCTACCATTGACGAATTAAGGATTATCGCCAAAAAAAGAGAAACAAAAAGCATACTAGAGGGACTGGAAAAAGTGACACAAAAAAATTATAAAAATATGAGATGGCGATGAAAGACAGCACCAGAGCGCAACCCTTAATCACTTGAAACACTACAGCGATGAGAAAATCAAGATGTAAAGGATTAATTGTTCGTAAGGCCATGGATTGAGCTGCCATACTGTAAAATTTAGAATCGCCGCAAAACTTTATTTTATGAGTTAAAGTGAGAACAAGTCTAAAAAATTTATCGCCACACAATTGACATTAATATCCTACTTGACCATGAAATGCAGAATTGCGTAGAACTGTTCCAAAAAGCTTTTCTATAAGCCGACCTTTTACAGAGAACATATTTAGAAAAAATTTTTGGGAGAAGGTTTTATGGATGTAAAACAGGCAATAAACGAGAGAAGGGCTTATCGCTCATTGGAGCCTGTAAAAATAACAGAGCAGTTAGTCAAGGATCTTGCTGAAAGCGCTCAACTGACCCCTTCTTGTTTAATAATCGACCCGGGAGGTTCGTTTTTGTATATGCGCCTAAAGCTCTGGAGAAAGTGTATTCTTGCTTGGATAAAGGCAACGAATGGGCAAAGGCAAGTTCCATGATTATAGCAGTTTTCAGTAGGAAAGAAAATGATTGTTTCATTAAACCAAGAGAATATTATCTATTCGACACGGGTATGGCGACAGCGTTTATTATACTGAGAGCCGCTGAACTGGGACTAGTTGCTCATCCTATAGCGGGATACGATGAGGTACGGGTGAAGAAGGTGCTTAATATTATTCCAGAGGATATGATAGTCATCACATTGGTTATCGTTGGTAAACATTCGGAAACCATAAGCCCCGTCCTTTCGGATAAACAAAAAGAGAGTGAAACGAAAAGACCAGAAAGACTACCTCTCGAAAAATTCGCCTATAAAAACACTTTCAAACAATAAAAATTACAAAAAATATTTTATTTTATTCTATTCCTTTTCTTGGGATTCTTTTCTTTCCTTAATATTTAGTACTATTTCAAAATTCGGACCGCAACCACTGGCAGGAGCACAACCACTATAACCATGATTAGAATTCTTCCCGTAGCGGTCTTTTGATTTCTTTCTTCCTTCTTCCTTTTTTGTACCCACATCACTCAACTCCTAAGTTATGTTAATAAACAAGCTACGTTTTTTATAATAACTTTTGCGTGGTTTCGCGCAACATTTTTTTGAAAATAAAAAGTGGGAGTAAGAAGGTAGTCGAATTTTGATTATGCAAGAACCAGCACTTTGTCTGCATCAGACGCTATGTCTAGAAATGTAGCAGCACCGACGATATCTTCCACTTCGGGTATCAGATCTTCTTTCTTAAGACCGAAAAGTTCTAGAGTTGTTGAACATGCATGTAGATGTACTTTACCTGTTTTCACTAGTTCACTTAACATCTCCGATGGCTTCTTGAATCCAGACTTCATCATTTTCCGCTTCATCATCCACGTAGCAAGGCTTCTCATTCCAGGTGGCATTTGGACTTTCGCCTTGTCTGCTTTTCCCTTCCTCAGAAGGTTTAGTCCCCAGAATGTGAAGAACATATGAGTTTCAACATCCATGGCTACTCCGGTTCTTGAAAGTATTATGCTCATCATCAGTTTTTCAAACTTGTCGCTCCCAACAATAAATGCCATAGTTTCCATTTTTCAATTCACCCCTTTTTCTATCCTTTTGCTAAAATTTTATCACGCATATTTATCTTCAACGTATAGTGAGCCCCCTTTCTTTTTAGGTACCAAGAAATCTAACAGTTTCTAAAATTCTCCTTTGCCTTCTCCTCTGAAACTTTTTCTATTGCCCTTCTAATTGATCGATAAGTCCAGAAAATGCTCGCCCAGCTATTTTGAGAAGTGATTAATGGTTCCTTTAGAGAAAACTATACGTTGAATCATTCGTAATCCAATATAGACCTCCAAGTTGAATATATATAAATATTTCTTAAAAAATGGGGATATTTGTTTCATTTTTATTGTATAAACGGAACAAATATATGTTAGTATGAATACGTCTTAAAATAAAAACCAGATGTTAACCGAATAATATAAAAAACTAACACTAAAAGAAGTAAAAAGGAGGGCTTTATGATGGACTCTTTGGATGATGTGGATTTTAGAATCCTAGAAATACTAGAGAGAAATGCTAGGGCGTCTTTCAGAGAAATAGCTATGGAACTGGGTATAGGGGTTTCAACGGTGAGTAGGCGAATAGCGGCTATGGAGGAGATGGATATCATTTCTGGATACTCGGTCAAGTTGAACTATGAAAAGTTGGCTAAAGAGGTGGGGTTGAATTTCTTTCCTATCTGTTTCTTTATCCGGATACGCCCGGGTTATGAAGTTAGGAGAGTTATAGAGGAAATAGCTGGAACCGAGCATTTTGAAGGCATATGTTATATCTACCATGTTGCTGGGGATTTTGAAATTGCGGCCATGGCGAGGTGTCTCGATAGAAAGGAAACGACGAGACTTGTTGAGAGTATTTCCAAAATTGAAGGAGTTGAGAGGGTTACGCCCCACGCCGTTTTGGAAACCTACAAAGAAGAGGTAGGACCAAAGGTAAGTGTTCTTCGAAAATTAAAAAATAGCAAAAGTTAAATAATTAAAAATTGAAGGATGAGTTTCTCAATTAGGTGCTAACCTCTCATTCTGAGGAGCTTTGGTATTTCTTCGGGTTTAAAATCGATGTTTGAGAAGATTTTATTTTCTATTTCGAAGGCTTTCCGTTCTAAGTTGTTTATTACTTTTATGGACTCTTCGTCTTTGCCGTAACGTTCTTTGAGGTATTGGAATCTTTCTTTTAGGGTTACTATATCGGAGTGGCGGACTCGTTTATCGGAATAGTTCACCACTTCCTCCTCTTTTATTTTAGATGAATCGTTATTCTGATCTAGAAAAACGTGTTGCTTTACAATTTCGGCAACTTCATTATAACCTAATTTTCTCAGCAGAAGCCATGCATCATGTGCGTGTCCGGTTCCACTTCTTAGGCTGTCAATCTTTTTAATGTCATGTAAAAGGGCTGCTGCTTCTATTTCGTTAATGTTTAGGTTAAAACCCTTTTTGTTTAGTTCCTTTGCGAGAAATACCGCTACCCTGCTAACGATTAGGCTATGAGTTATAATGTTCCTTGGCACATTATGTGATCTTAATAGTTCTAGGCATTGTTCTCTGCTCGGTATCATAGTCTCATCGTAAATCTATTAAGAATTTTTTTATTTTTAAATTCTTTCTTTTCGGTGACTCTATTCAGAAGAGTAATTTGGAAATTAAGTATCCTTTCAGGCGTTTTTAAAATAATTTTAATCTATAAAAAGTCTAAAATAACTAGTTAAGTGGCTTCTATTAACGAATTCTACAGTATGACTTTTTAGAGTTTAGAGTGTATCTGGTAAATTTATTAATCGAGAAAGCGTTTCAACATAGCGGAAGCCTTCGTGTCTTATTTTCTTCTCTTGTGCAAGGTGTAAAGCTAGAAAGTGTAGGGGTTGCATGTATTGAATTGTTGAGAATTCTTCGTCTAAACCCTTCGGCATTTGGACAGAGTATGTTGAGTTGTTTAACATTTCGGAGTCATTTTCCTCGCACACTGTATAGGTCGGAATGTTCATGTTTTTGAGTTCCTTCAGTATCTGTATTGTTCGGGTTCTGCTCTTTCCGGGTTGGGCTATCATTATTACCGGGGTCTTCCCTTCGTCCAGTATCATCATTTGGTAGTGGCAGAATTCCTCCACCTCTACCGCTTCGCTGTGCACCCAGCTAAGTTCTTTCAGTAATACCTGACCGAATAGAGCGGTTCCATATCCGGGCCCTCCTCCCACAAAGTGGAAGTCGCTACATTTCGAGAAAGCCTTTGCCGCCTTCATTGTAATTCGGGGATTATCCGGGTGGTAAACGGTGCTTTCCATTAATTTTGGTAGATTAACTATTTGCTGTTCTAGTCTTTTGAATTCTTCCTGAGAGAGATGTTTTCGGTTTCTTCCCAAGTACATGGCGAGGGCGTAAATTGCTGCTAGGGCTGCGGAGGAGGTGCTTGAGGGATATCCGAACCGTTCTTCTATTCTGGTAAAGATTGTTTTATAAGCAATTTCAGTAAGAGGGCTTTTTTCATTATCTGTTATTCCAATAATTACTGCGTCCTGCTTTTTAGCGTAATTACAAGCTTCGAGAACGCGAGGAGTTTTTCCAGAAGCCGAAATGGCGACCACCAAGCTACTCTCATCGACTCTCCTGTACCTTGCGAATTCCAGAGCTTCCTCCGCCTCGGTGGTTAACCCACTTGTGTTTTCCACAGCGTATCTTCCCGAAACCGCGGCGAAGTACGAGTCTCCACAACCAATTAAAAAGACATGATTCGGATTTCGTTCTCTTATTTCTTTCGCTAAATCTTCAATTTCTCCTAGAGGTTCTAGTGTTCTTTTTATATCCATGTGCCGATTGAGTACGCTGTTTTTTGTAACCCTCAAAAAATTACTAATCAGTTGTAACCCTCCTATGATGCTATAGTATATTATCATTGTTGACTAGGGATTTATTAATAGAGTTTTTGGAGATGTCTTGGATCAGGTAGTTTAGCGTAAGTTTTAACTATTTAGCTTGTTACTGTTTTTCAAAGGAGGTATCCGGTGTGCGTTTTGACAGAGCAGTTAAAAGTTTAGAGAGGATGCTCAGTCAGAAGCATGAGTACGAGATCTTAGAAGAGGATGAAGAGGAAGAGGAGTTTGAAGCCGGATACATTCCCAATTGGATTATAGATTCTTATTACATACAGGTAATGAGACTCAAAAATAAGTTGCTTAAGGAGTACGAGGGAGTGGCTCTGGAGAAGGCGGTTCCTGGCGAGATTATTTCGAATGATGTTGGAGAGTGCTATTTGATTAGTTCTGATTGTCCGTCGGATTTTTATAATCCCTCTGAGGGGGCTCGGGAGGCTATTATTTCTAATCTCAAGTTTCTCCGGGGGATCGGTGAAAAAACCGAAGCCGAGCTTAAGAGGCGGGGATATCAGACTATTGCGGATTTAACTAGGCATCCCAAGTGGAGGAATTCGGCTAAAGAGTTTCTCGATTTACTGGATATGAGCCAATTTAAAAGTGTTCAGGAAACTATGTGGCGTCGGATTCCTAAGTCGCATCCCTTTTCTTTCCGTTTGGCGGGACTGAATCGAGATGAGGATTTCGCCATAATAGATATTGAAACCATGGGTCTTTTTTCTAGACCGATAATCCTTTTAGGAGTAGCTCACCCTTGCGAGGGAAGATTAAAAGTTAATCAGTATCTTGTGAGAGAGGTCTCGGAAGAGAACGTAGCGTTAAAAGCCTTTACTGAGGAGTTGGAACATTACAGCGCAATTATCTCGTTTAATGGCAGGACGTTTGACATTCCTTTCATCGAACAACGACTCAATTACTATGGGCTTAACAAAAATATTGATAAAGCGCATTTCGACCTCCTGCATTTTATTCGAAGAGCGTGGCGTCACACGGTTCCTAATTGCAGACTCCCCACCGTGGAAGAGTGCATACTGGGATTAAGACGCGAGAATGAGGTCCCAGGGGCTCTAGTTCCCGAGTTCTACAGAGAGTATCTTGAAACAGGGAATGTGGGAACCCTAGTCGCAATAATTAATCATAACCGGCAAGACGTCGTCAGCCTATCCCAATTATTTTCAAAGTTAAGCGAGGCATTAGTACAATGACCGCGAGTCCCGCGGATTTTATCAACGAAATCCAGCACAGTGTTTCCTACAATGGTCAGATAGAACATGTGGAAGTAATTCCTGCTAGAGAGGCTAAGTACGGTAAGCTTGACACGAAGCTCCCAGAACCCTTGCAGAAATATCTGGAAAAATGGAGAATAAGGCTTTACTCACATCAGGCGAGAGCAATAAACGAAATAAGGAAAGGCAAAAACGTTATCATCACAACCCCCACAGCTTCGGGAAAAACTCTGTGTTTTAATTTACCCGTTTTGGAAAGGATCTATGGTAATCCCAAGGCTACAGCCTTGTACCTGTATCCTTTAAAGGCATTAACCAACGACCAGCTCAAAGTTTTAAGGCAAATGGAGCAGGAGACAGGGATTAACCTTAATTCAAATGTTTATGATGGTGATACGCCGTCCAATCTCCGTCCGAAAATTAGACGGGAATCTAATATTGTTCTAAGTAACCCTTACGGGGTTCACCTTTACTTGCCGTGGCATAACAAGTGGGTGAGGTTCTATAGCAACTTGGCATTCATTGTTCTGGACGAGGTGCACATCTACCGGGGTGTGTTCGGCTCCAACATGGCTATGCTCATGAGACGCCTACTTCGAATATGTGAACATTACGGTTCCAATCCTCAGATAATACTCTCCTCGGCTACCATAGCGAATCCCGAGGAACTTTCATCGAGACTCACTGGGAAAGAGTTTGAGGTTGTTTCTGAGGATGGATCAGCCCATGGAAAAAAATACTTCGTGTTCTGGAATCCTCCCCTCATCGGCAAGGGTGTTCGAGACTCTCCACACCAGGAAACCAAAGATCTTCTCGCAAAGCATGTGGCAAACGGTATTCAGACTCTTTGTTTCACCATTTCTAGAAAAATGGCTGAGCTGATAGCAAGATGGACGAGGGAGGAAATTCCCGAACTAAAGGAGAAGATAACCTCTTATAGGGCGGGGTATCTTCCCTCCGAAAGAAGAGAAATTGAAAAGAGGCTGAGAGAAAAGCAACTTTTAGGTGTGGCGTCCACCAGCGCTCTAGAACTGGGTATAGATATTGGTTCACTGGACGCAGTAATAATTTCGGGTTATCCGGGAACCATGATATCCACCTGGCAACAAGCAGGCAGAGCTGGTAGAGGAACGGAAGACGCTCTTGCTACCCTGGTGGCGTTTCAAAATCCGCTTGACCAGTACTTCATGAAGCATCCGGACAAATTTTTTGGAAAACCTCATGAACACGCAATCATAGACCTTGAGAATCCGTATATTAATATCGGCCATTTGATGTGCGCTGCTGCTGAACTCCCGTTAAAGAATTCTGATTCTAAATATTTCTCACCCTCAAATATCAAAAACGAGGACTCAGATTCTTCTAACCCGTTTTTATCAACTCTAAAAATTCTCGAAAACAAAAAAATAATTATGAAGAACCCTAAAGGATTTGTTTACGCGGGAACCCGTAGAGCTGTAGACATGGTTTCCCTAGACAGTATCTCCAGCGATCAGGTGAAGGTTATTTGTGAAGGTAAAGTTCTTGAGATAATAGACCGTAACCGGGCTTATTCTGAAGCTCATAGAGGATCAATTTTTTTACATCAGGGTGAAACGTACTTTGTTGAAGATTTAGACTTGGATAATAGAGTCGCCTATGTTAGGAAGGAGGATGTCGATTACTATACAGAAGCAGCGGAAACATCTGACATAGAAATAATCCGAGAATTCGAAGAGAAGGGCTGCAATGATTTTACGGTGAAGGTGGGTGAGGTTACCGTCACCAAGCGGTATAACAAGTACTTTTTGAAGAAGTACGACGAGGTTCTAGATGTCGAACCACTGGAGCTTCCACCAATTGTCTTCGATACAACCGCACTCTGGTTTATTATCCCAGACCACGTAATAGGAGAAGTTAAAGAAAAGAACCTAGATTTTGAGGGAGGAATACACGCTGTTGAGCACGCCATGATTGCTATGACACCCTACTTTGCGCTCTGCGACCGCAGAGACATCGGCGGAGTTTCAACCGAAGAGCACCTGAACACTGGAAAGCCAACCATATTCATATACGATGGCTACCAGGGAGGCATAGGGATAAGTGAAAAAAACTACCAGCTCTTCCAAGAATTGGCAAGCAACACCTTGGAACTAATTGAGAGCTGCGAGTGCGAAGACGGTTGCCCTTCATGCATTTACTCCCCGAAGTGCGGAAATAACAACGAACCATTGGATAAAAGGGCTGCAATGATAATATTGAAGGCACTTAAGAACTCATCTAAAAAAAGAACAGTAAACATACGATAACAAGATCGCCGATTTAAACAGTGGATAAACAGTCCAGCTATAGTCAATTTTACATAAATGAAGCTTAGCCCTTTCAAAGACTTCATAAATGGAAATTTTGATTAGCATATTTATTCACTGTTAGGATGGCAGTCAAACATTGCTTATGTCCAAATGATGTTTACTTCTTGAAGATTTACTAGTTCTTTGTCGTTTGTTAGGAGAGCATCCGCTTTGAGAGCTTTGGCTGTTAAAATTATAATCTTGTCGTGAAGCTCTTTAGCCTTGGTGGATTTAAAGAGATTTAAAACCTTTTCATCGAAGGGGTAGTATCGAAATGTTACTGCTTCCGACATTTTGTTTCTAAGTTTATCCCATCGTTCTAGCCAATCCTTTTTCTCAAAGAGATAATAGAGTTCGGCTGCGGCTATCGTAGGCAGGTATACAACAGCCCTTCCCTTTTCTGCTTCTTTAAAAACTTCGTCTGCACCATGTGGAAGCCTACCAAGGAGAAAGTGCAGAAAGGCCACGGCATCAGATACGTATGTTTTCATCTAACTCAACTTTGTGAGGCTTTTTTTAGCTTCAGCTAGAATACCCTCAAGCTCTTCTACGTCGACATCGAGGTCTTTAAGTAATCCCCTTAACTCAGATGTTTCCTCTTCTCTCTTTATTAAAACGCCTTTCTCAAGAGGAATTATGAGTATCTCGTCTCCCTCGTTGATGTGGTAAACTTCACGGATGGGTTTAGGAATAACAATCTGACCTTTAGAACTAACTTTAACCTTAAATAATTGGTCAAGTGAAACCATAATTACCACCGATATATCTTACATTTTCTTACAAATAAATCTTACCCAACCTTAAAAAGCAGTCATCAGATTCTTCACACTGAATGGAGGAATAAACTATTTTCTTACGCCAACCGGGTAAAATTTTGGATGAAAAGTTTTGCATTTTTTTGTTTAGGTTTTTTTAAAGTTAAATTATTAATTGTTATAAAGAAAATAAGAATGATGTATAAGTACATCAGTAGTATAATATTCTTTGTTGACGGTTTGTTTGGAAATATTTACAAAATTAATAAAAATAGAGTATAACAGTTTAATGGTAGGAACATTTACAAAATTTATTTACTAATTTTATTACCTCCACTATCAAATAAGTGAGAAACATGAAACAGCGTACCGAAAAGAAACGACAAACTATACCCCTGCAAATTTTTAAGGGTCACGAGAAATGTGTGACCACCGTAGCTTGGACCGCTGATGGGATTTCTTGCCTCTCTGGAGCGCTGGACGGAACGGTTCGTGTTTGGAATATCCAGACCGGTTGCTGCGACAGAATTATTTGTACTCAGGGAGGAGTGAAAGACCTAGCTGTAAGCCCGGACGGCAGATTCGCAGTCGGGACGGATAAAACGGGAGCGCCCGTATGGAACATTCGAACTGGCGAGTGCTTACGTACATTCTCGAACCAACTTGGGGATGTTTCCTGTGTGGCTTGGGCTCCCGATGGAAAACTGGTTATCGTGGGATCGGTGGGAGAGATCCGCATCTGGGAACTCTCAACCGGCAAATGCAGAACGGTCATCACCGGTTTGGATAATCAGTTGACATCGGTTGCCGTTAGCCCAGATGGCCGCTTCGTGCTGTCGGCAGATCAATATGATATGCTGACGCTCTGCGAGTTTACCACGGGTCGGCGTCTGTGGAGAGTCGGCAACTTCGATAAATGGCGGCTCACCCTTCCCGATTGCGGGGGGGAGTTCTGCAAGCATCAGGATGCCGGCGGCTCTGGTCCCAGTAGCGGAGGCGGGGGGCAATATGTTGCCTTCGGACGTGAAGGCTCAGTAGCCCTTGCAGGTAATAGAGATGGTACACTGCTTCTGTGGGAGATTCCAAGCGGCAAACTACTGGAAACTTTGCCGGCTATCCAAGGAGAAGTGTTATGCGTCGCTATCTGCCCGGACGCGCGTCGAGGTCTCTCTGGTGGTAGGGACGGAGTCCTTCGGCTTTGGGATCTGACGAGCCATAGGTGCATTCGCGAAATGGCAGTTCAGGGGGCTGTGATAACATCTGTAGCGGTGAGTCCTGACGGCCGATATGTGCTCTCGGGTGGTTCGGACAAAGATGTCCATTTGTGGAAGCTACCGCGACCGATTCGAGCTACCTGAGAAATGTGTGTTTTCACATTATTACGACTGGCATTTGTTTAAATTTAGAGTGATAAATGAGCTTTTTGTTTGCCCTCGTTTTGGTTAACTATTTTGGGTTTATTTAACGAAATTAGTGGATTCTTTCCTTGTCGAATCTTATCATTGCGCCGCTAATTTTTTCTTCGGGTATTTCTTCCCGCACTCTTATCATGGTTATGGCTTCTTTGGGGCATTTGTGGGAGCATACTCTACATCCTATGCGTCTTTCTTCCAAGATCATTATTTTGTCATCGGATAAATCCTCGTTGTGTGGGTAGTGGTACTACATGGCTTCCATGGGACAGTTTTTGACCCAGGTTTCGCAGAGTTTAAAGGCTTCACGGTCGATCTGCTCTCAAAAATTAGCCGAATCATAACCGAGAGACAGGGGAACCCATCCAAATAAATAAGTAGACACTATCTTCATGTCGGGGGAAAGGTTTATTTTCTTCGTTACCTATTTACGTTTTTCTAAACAATTGTTAATATTGTACAATTCTTGATGGTGAGAACAATGCACGATACTTCTTTGCCCAAGATAGGTAAAATTTCACCAGAAATATTTGACGAAATAATTTATCCCCACTTGGGATCCAAAAACAAGAAAGTTATCGTTGGTCCGAGGCACGGGGTAGATTTCGGAGTAGTAGATTTGGGAAAACAGGTAATGATACTTACCACCGACCCCGTGTTCATAGTTCCCGAGTACGGATGGGAGAGGTCGGCTTGGTTTGCGGTGCACATTCTGGCTAGCGACGAGGCTGTTAGCGGTATAAAACCCGCTTACCTGTCGATTGATCTCAACCTGCCCATGGAGATGACCAAGGAGGAGTTGAAAAAGGTCTGGACGATTATGCACGAGGAGTGTGTTAAGCTGGGTATAACTGTGGTTTGTGGTCATACCGGCCGCTACACGGGTTGCAACTATCCCATGGTAGGAGGCGGAACAGTAATCGGTATCGGCCCAAAAGATAGTTACGTTACCTCCGAAATGGCTAAACCCGGGGATAAGGTAATCGTCACTAAGGGTCCCGCGATTGAGACCACCGGCATCTTCGCTACGCTGTTTCCCGAAATTCTTGAGGAAAAGTTTGGTAAAGAATTTGCAGAACGGGCTAAGGATGTGTTTTGGATGCAGTCCGTGGTTAAAGATGCTCTGGTTGCCGTCGGGGTCGGCGTTAGAGAAAGGGGAGTAACCGCTATGCACGATGCCACCGAGTGTGGGGTGTGGGGTGGACTCTACGAGATATCGCAGGCAAGCAAAGCGGGTATGGTAATCAATCAGGATGACATCATTCTTCTGGAAGAGGTGCGATTAGTTTGCGAGTATTTCTCCAAGTTAACCGGCGTGAATGTGGATCCCTTCAAAGCCATAAGTGAGGGAACTCTTCTGCTGACCGCTAAACCCGAAAAGGCGGAGAAAGTGGTGGCTGCATTAAACTCGGAAAACATTCCCTCATCCATTGTGGGCGCTGTTGTACCTCAAGAGGAGGGAATAACTGTGGTAAAGGGAGACGGAGAAGAGATGAAGCTTACTCATCCCAAAGAGGATCCCTTTTGGCCTGCTTTCTATAAAACGCTGGAAATAATTGAGGAAAGGTCAAAACAGTCAAAACCAGTCTCAAAGGGAGGTTTGTAGTGAGTGTTAATAAAATCTTCAACCGTGAGGGAAAGCCCTGATTACCTTCAAATGAGTCTAGCAGCTGCAATGACGTTAGGTTTCGAAAACGGTTCATTCTATCGCGGTGCCAAACTTTACTGCGTTAACCTGCTTTTAACCTATGAGAAGGGTTGTGGAGCCAGTTGCGCGTACTGTGGCTTGAGCCGTGCCAGAAAGATGGGTGCTGATTTTAGAAGTAAATCGTTCATTCGTGTGGACTGGCCGATTTATCCATTGGATGAAATTGTTTCCAAGTTGAATTCCTCTTTTTGTTCCCATGTGGAGAGGGTTTGTGTTTCGATGGTAACGAATCCAAGGGCGTGTGAAGATGCCCTTACTGTTGTTAAAAATATTCGAACACGGACTCAGCATCTAATTTCTACGCTAATCTGTCCGACCGTAATTAATGGAGATTGGCTGAGTGACTTGAAGGAATGCGGCTGCGATAAAGTTGGTGTTGCGATCGATACTGCCACACCAGAGTTATTTGACAGGTTAAGGGGTAGAGGAGTAAACGGACCCCACAAGTGGTCTCATTACTGGGATATTATTGAAAGGTCTCTCGAAGTGTTTGGAACGGGGAATGTTGGGGTTCACTTGATGGTGGGCCTCGACGAGACCGAATCAGAAATGGCGTTCGTTATTCAAAGGATAATAGACATGGGGGCAAGAGTTCACCTTTTTTCTTTCTTTCCTGAGCCTCTCTCGTTCATGGAAACTCATCCCCAACCGAGCATCGGTCAATACCGCCGTATACAATTGGTTTCGCATCTAATTTCCAACGATCTGACTCACTTCGAAAAGCTAGTGTTTAATGAGCAGGGTCAAATCATAGATTTTGGTCTGAACAAAGCACAATTAGACTCTTACATTTCGGAAGGAAAACCTTTCATGACAACTGGGTGCCCCGGGAAAACTCTGAATGCTGCCTGCAATAGACCTTACGCAAATTGCACTCCATTTCAAGCGTATATGGGTGAGTTAAGAAATTTTCCTTTCGAGCCCAATCGAGAAGATGTCGAAATAATAAAGAGGCAAGTGTCTGATTACTCCAACAAACCTGCAATTCCGACCCTTGACAGAGCTGAAATTTTTATCAATGACACGCCTTGTTCGGATTAACTAAGAAGGAGGGAAAACTTTGCAGACCGCACCAATTTTCGCTAATCGTAAAACTGCTCTGGATATTAAAATTAGAAATTTTGGGGAAGACCTCTGGTGTTATTCTCCCTCCCTGCTAACTTACTCCATCGATCAGCATGAACCGGAAGACAGTTTCCGATTCATCCCCATAAGCATCACAGGTCAAAGGTGCCAGTTACAATGTGATCATTGCAGAGGACAAATTTTAAAGTCAATGTTTCCAGCTGAGACTCCGAATAGTCTAGAAGCTTTAATCAATAATTTCGCGCACAAAAAAACTGAGGGAATTCTAATCAGCGGTGGTTCACTATTAAATGGTTCAGTTCCCTTAATAAGATTCATTCCTGCGCTTAAAAAAATTAAGGAACAGTATGATTTATCCTTGGTTATACATACTGGTTTAGTTGCCCAAGACTTGGCGGTGGGTCTCGCTGAGGTGGGTGTTGATGCAGTGATGCTCGATATTATTGGGGACAATGAAACTATAATAAACGTGTGCCATTTACAAAAAACCACTAATGATTTTGAACTCTCATTGAAACTGCTTGAGCGATATAACATTCCGACCGTTCCTCATATTATTGTTGGACTAAATTATGGAAAATCGGCTGGAGAACTAAAAGCTGTTGATATAATCGCGAAATACCCCCTTAAAGCCTTAGTTGTAGTGGCGTTGATGCCATTGGAAAACACACCTATGGAGGCTGTCACACCACCAAGACCTACTGACATATCTAATGTCATCACTTATAGCAGGATGAAGTTTCCAAAAACACCAATAATACTGGGTTGCGCGCGTCCTAGGGGTACTCACAAAATTTCGACTGACATATTGGCTATCAAATCTGGAGTTAATGGTATAGCGTTTATCAGTCAGGAAGGGGCGGATTACGCCAAGAAACGGGGATACCAATTGCGGTTTAGTGACCATTGCTGTTCCCTAATTTTCAAAGACATAAGATTGTTAGAAACCGTGGAGAGTGCGTGACAGTGCAGTGGCGTGTAATAAGGGATAAAGTTTATCCGGCTCCAGAGGGGCTTGCTTTGGATGAAACTTTGCTGAAAAGTGTGGAGGACAGAGAATCCGAGAATGTCTTACGCCTCTATTTTTTCTCTCCCCCCTCTGTAATCATAGGGCATAGCCAGCACATAAACAGTGTCGACCTCGATTTCATAAAGAGAAATAACATGAGCTTTACCAGACGAATGACCGGAGGAGGAGCAATAATAATGGGTTGCCCAGATTGGCACTCTCAGATTGGAATCACTTTAATCGTCTATGATGATGGAACCTATCCTCCCAAACTATCAAAAAAGTTCGAGCTTTTCAACCGAGGTGTTCTACTAGGACTAAGATATTTGAATTTAGACGCAGAATACTGCTTCGATACCACTGACACCGTGGTGAATGACAAAAAAATCGCGGGAAGTGGAATTTACAGCACTTCCTCAGCCATGTTATTCCACTCAACGATACTCATTGATTACGACCTCTTAACAATGCTCAGAGCGATTAAATTCCCCGAAGAAAAAATAAACGACTCCTTGTTAAAGAAAATGGAAAACGGTTACACCACACTTATGAAAGAACTCAACCTAAACCAAGTTGACCCAACTTACATCCAAAACGATGTTGAAAATAATATAATTAAAGGATACAAGGAAACTTTAAACATCAAATTCACCGGATCCAGTTACACAGAAAAAGAGATATTACTGTCCAAAAAACTAGTGACCGAAAAATACAGTTGCGACGAATGGATTTACACGGACGGAGCCCACGAGATGGGAGCCTGTTTCCTAAAAAAATTTTCTCAATAATCCGAATAAACCCAAACAAAATTTTTAAAGCGTATTCACACTCTGAATTTGTAGAGTTCCTGTTCGCTCATTGGTGTCACAGTTATCTTTCTCGAGAGTTCCAGTCTTCCATATTTTACCAAAACCTCATCTCCATTGGCGTCAGAGTACGCTGCCGTTAGCTTCGCGGCAAATTTTATTGCTTCTTTTAACTTTTTGTCCTGAAGGATTGTTATGGGACTACCACAATCAGGGACTTCAAATACATAATCTGTTTTATTCTTCAACCTGAGTAGGATTTTGTTTTCCGCCTCATTTCTCCCAACAATAAACTTATTTTCACCGAGTCTAAAATGTCTTCCAACTTTAAGAAGTTCTATATCCTTTAGTGTAACTCTCTTTTTGTGCTTGAACAAATCTCTGACTTTGTTTGCAAATTCTTTATAAGTTAATAAGCAGCCTCCAGAGGGACACGGATAATCGGTTATTTCTAATTTTTTTGCAAGAGCTATTTGTGGTTTTCTGCTTCTTCCTCTAATATCTAAGAGCTGGTTTCTGTCAACCCACCCCATTTTTTCTGCTTCTGTTTCTGGCAATAATTTTGCGGATAATGGTCTAACAATTTTGCCTTCAAGTCCGGCTTCCCTTTCTATAATCTTCAATGTTTTATAATGCTGGCTCATCGGTCTTTCATCAAGGACTTCCCCAGTAAAAATAAACTGGGCTCCGATTTCTTCAGCATACTCCTTTGCTTTTTTCAACATAAAAATTCTGCAGTCTACGCAGGGGTTCATCCCTGAACCGTAGCCAAATTTCGGTTTCCTTAATACCTTTAAGTAGTCCTCACCCTTATACATCGTTTTCAGGGGGATGTTAAATTTATTAGCAGCTTCGAGAGCATGGCACTTTCCCCCTTGGTCGCATAGGCAGAATGGTGACGAAAACTTGAGTGCCACAACATTAATACCTTGATCCAGAATTAGTTTCACCGCTAGGGTTGAATCCAGTCCACCTGAGAGTAATGCTACTGCTTTCATCTATTTATTCCCTCAAAATTTTAATTATTCCTGAAAATTATTCGAAAATGATAGCTTTATTTTTCAGAGTATGAGCATGATTCAAGTTGTTTTACCTCTGCTAACTGATAGTAACTGATGGGGCTCTTTCTTATTTTCCTTCTTAAGTGCCTATTTTTGATGTCTTTGCCATTTATAGGAAATTCCTTCTTTCAATAAAGGGAGCTACACGCATCAGTATATGGAGTCATCATCGTCTATGAAATCTTTCAATTCTTATCTCATAATCTCCCCAAAAAATTTAAAAAGATAACTTAACAATAGTTAAGAATAGATTGACTTAACAATAGTTAAGAATAGATTAAGGTTTACTATGAATAAATTGAAGAATAGACTGTTCGTCATCGTGAGGGTCTGAAATGAAATATCTTAACAATATTCTGGAAGCTGTTGGCAACACCCCGCTGGTGAAACTTAACAAGGTCACTGAAGGAATTGAGGCTACTGTTCTGGCGAAGCTGGAGATGTTTAATCCAGGCGGAAGCGTCAAAGACAGGATAGGAATCTCTATGATAGAGGCTGCGGAAAAACAAGGACTCATAGAGCCAGGGTACGTTATCGTTGAACCAACCGGTGGAAACACTGGTATCGGACTCGCATTAGCTGCTGTTGCTAAAGGGTACAAAATCATTTTTACAATTCCAGACAAGATGAGCCGGGAAAAAATTGATCTTCTGAAAGCTTTCGGCGCGGAGGTCATAGTTACCCCCACCGCAGTTCCCCCAGATCATCCGTCTAATTATGTAAAGGTTGCAGAAAGAATAGTCAAGGAAACTCCAAAAGCCTTCATGCCTAATCAATATTTTAACCCCGCAAATCCCGAAGCTCACTATAAAACCACTGGAGAAGAAATCTGGGAGCAAACTGATGGCAAGGTTGATGTTTTGGTTGCTAGCATGGGCACAGGAGGAACCATTACGGGAACGGCAAAATATCTTAAGGAAAAGAACCCAAATGTAAGAGTTATAGGAGTAGACCCAGAAGGTTCAATGATTCATCACGAATTCTATGGGACAACCGGAGAAATTCACACTTACAAGGTCGAGGGAATCGGCGAGGACTTTATGCCATCCACTCTGGATTTGAAATTGATAGATGAAATTATCGTAGTTAGTGATCGAGATGCTTTCCTGACCGCGAGAAGGCTGGCTAAGGAAGAGGGCATTTTCGCTGGGGGCTCTTCTGGAGCCGCCGTATTCGCTGCTCTACAAGTAGCGAAGAACTTGAAGAAGGGGCAAACTTTGGCGGTTATTCTTCCAGATACGGGAAGGAACTACATGAGTAAGATCTTCTCAGACGAATGGATGAGAGAGTATGGATTCCTTGAAAGCGTAGAGGAAAAAATTCTGGTCGCGGATATCTTAAAACACAAATCAAAGAGAATTAAAACTGTTGTGTCGGTGAAGCCAGAGGACACGCTAGAAACCGCTGTAGGCCTTCTGAGAAAATACGACATATCTCAATTGCCTGTTGTCGCAGATGGTGTTCAAGTTGGAAGTGTAAGTGAAATTAGCGTTATGAGGAAGTTGGCCAGCAAGGAAGTATCGCGCGAGCAAAAGATTGGCGATGTAATGGATAACCCTCTGCAAACCGTGAACATAACGGACAAGATACTGAACCCGCTTTCTCTGTTAAAAGATAAGAACGCGTTTCTCGTTCTTGACAACAATAAAATTGTTGATATAATAGCCACAATAGATGTGATAAATTATTTCGTGGAAAGAGAGGCTATTAAATGAGGTTTGCAACCAAAGCCATTCACATTGGAGAGGAACCAGATCTTAGAGAAGGCGGCAGCGGCGATGTTGTTATTCCCATCCACATGTCCTCCACTTTCGCCAGAAGAGAAGTAGATAAACCTACTGGTGGGTACGAGTATTCGAGAACTGGAAATCCCACTAGACATGCCCTGGAAAAACGACTAGCCGTTTTAGAGAACGCAAAATACGGCTTGGCTTTTGCCTCCGGTCTAGCGGCTGAGGCTACGCTCGCAATGTCCTTGTTGAAAAATGGTGACCACGTCGTAGCTTTTGATGACCTATATGGAGGAACGCGGAGACTATTCAACCAGGTTATCTCCAATTTTGGATTAGAATTCACCTATGTGGATGCTAGAAATCCGATAAACGTTGAAAAAGCCATTCAAAAGAACACGAGAATGTTCTGGTTAGAGACACCAACTAATCCCTTAATGAAATTATGCGATATAAAGGCTATTTCAGAAATCGGTAGAGAAAGAAACATTTTGACGGTTGTCGACAACACCTTCATGAGTCCGTATTTTCAGAATCCTCTTGATTTAGGAGCCGATGTAGCACTTCATAGTACCACAAAATATCTAGGTGGACACAGCGATGTGGTTGGGGGTGCTATAATGCTTTCCAACGAGGAACTCTACCGCAAACTGAAGTTTAGCCAGAATGCAATTGGCGCTGTTCCTTCACCCTTTGACTGTTTTCTGGTTCTAAGAGGAATAAAAACCTTGGCGATAAGAATGGAGAGACACAACTTCAATGCGCAAAAAATCGCAATGTATCTCGAATCTCATCCAAAGGTTAAAAAGGTGAATTACCCCGGACTAGAAAGTCATCCTCAGCACGAACTGGCGAAAAGGCAAATGTCAGGGTTTGGAGGGATGCTTTCCTTTGAGATTGACGGCAATTTGACTGATGTTAAGGCCTTCCTGAAGAGGGTTAGAATTTTTGCATTAGCAGAAAGTTTGGGCGGAGTTGAATCCTTGATCGAGCATCCAGCATCGATGACACACGCCAGCATACCTCAGAAAGAAAGAGAAAAAATCGGGATCAAGGACAACTTGATAAGGATATCCGTGGGTATCGAAGACATAGAAGATTTAACAGAAGATTTAACTCAGGCATTAAACAAGGCTTAAGAATTTTAAAAATCCTCGTTCGAATGCCATCTTTTTGAGAAATCCAGAACACACCAAAAAAATATAATTGAAGCCCAGGCATTCATCTTCTAGAAATTTAAGCACTACGCTCTTCTGTTAAAGCTTTGATTTTTTCTACACGGTCTCTGTGTGGAGACCCTTTTTTAACTGGATCATTACGAAGGTTAATACTCTGACCCTTTTTGGGAAAAAAGTTCGTATCTGGATAGGATTAGTTCGCCTGGCTCATCAGTATTTGTTTCACAATTATGATATCCCTTTAGAAGCTCAGAACAGCGTCCGCGTCTAACAATAGATCGTTTAGTGTCGCTGCACCCACTATTTTAGAATCTTTGATGAATTGGCCTTTGTCTATTCCTAGTAGCATACAGCTTTGCTCACAGACTTGGAGTTTCACGCCGGCTTTTATTGCTTGATTCATTACGTCCTTGAGGGAAGGAAAGCTTCCGAGCTTTATCTTTTCCGCTTCGCCCTTTTTGACTACGGTTACTCCTTTGATGACAAAGTATATGGTTGCTTCGATGCCCATCGCCGCAGCTGTCGCCCCGAGAATGAAGGGAGCGTACAATCTCTCAGGTGTATCCGTCCCGCTGGTCTGAACATACAAGATTTTTTGCTTTTCCGCCATTATTTTCCACCTCCATTTACTTGGTTTTCCTTATGAAAATGTGTAAGCTGGTTCCATCTTTTCTGGTGGCGACTATTTCCTGTCCCAGCCTTCTGACCAGACTACTAATATCCTCCTCCGCAGCAGGGTCGTGCTCTATAATCTCCGATAGTTAATTAGTAAAAATCCTGACACTATGTATTCTTGTTCTGAATACTGGTTCAGGACAACGGAATCCAGTACAATGTAATATTCTGTTGAGTTTTAGACTATAAATTTTTTCCACCTTTTATTTTACGGTCTTCGTCTGCATTGAAAGCAGGAAGATTCCGATCTCTCCTAATAAATTTGGAAATATCCTTACTGTTTTGTTTTTTCTTATAAAAGCCGAATTCTCGATTTTGATGTTTCTCTTATTACAAAATTCAACAAAGTCGGAAATGCTAAGAAAGTGCAGGTTCGGTGTATCATACCATTCATAAGGAAGCGAGAGCGTTACTGGAACCTTTCCTCTAAAAAATATTTTGAATCTTGCATCCCAGTAACAAAAGTTCGGGAAACTGACGATGGTTTTTTCGCCTACTCGCATGGCTTCTTTTAGGACAAAATCTGGTTTTTTTACCTGTTGGAGGCTCTGGTTTAGTATGGTGTAGTTAAAGGACTTATCTGGATATTCAGACAGACCAGTGTCTATATCCTGTTGAAAAACGCTTAAACCCCGGCTCACACATCTACATATTGCTTGTTCGTCGATATCTATTCCCTGAGCATGCACCTGCTTCTCTCTTATTAGAATGGATAATAACTCTCCATCGCCACAGCCAAGGTCCAATACGTATGAATGCTTTGGAATCCATTCGAGGATAACTCCGTATTCTAATTTATTAGAATTATGCGTCATTTTTGTCTAATCCCTCGTAACCATTTAATACCGTTTTTAAGAAATGTTTGATTAGAAGCGTTTCTTCCTCGACTTCCAAAAGGAATGCATCGTGGCCGTAGGTGGAGTTAATCTCGCAATAGGTAGCGTCCACCCCTGCTAGTTTGCACGCCCTCACGATTTCCTGGGATTGATATGCGGGATATAGCCAGTCTGATTTAAACGCTATAACGAGAACTTTGGCTTTTAATCCCTTAAAAATTTCATTGATATTTTTTCCATTAAAAATATTGAAGTAATCATTAGCTTTGGTGATATAAAGATAGGAGTTGGCATCAAATCTTTTAACGAAGTTATCGCCCCTATACCTTAGATATTGTTCCACCTCAAAGTCGACACCAAATTTAAGCGGCTGTTTGTTAACCGTAAATCGTCTGCCGAATTTCTCAGTCATTGAAACATCGCTCATATAAGTTATGTGCCCTACCATTCTGGCGACAGCTAACCCTTTAGCTGGAGGTAAATCTCCGTAGTAATTGCCATTTTTCCAATCAGGGTCGGCCATAATCGCCTGTCGGCCAACTTCATCGAAGGCGATTTGTTGGGGCGTATGTTTTAATGCTGTTGCGACGGGGATCGCGGAGAGTATTTTGTCCGGATAAGAAACCATCCATTGTAAAACCTGCATTCCTCCCATTGATCCACCGACTACGGTCAAGAGTTTTTCAATTCCCAGATGGTCTATCAAGTGGCGCTGTGCATTTACCATGTCTTTAATGGTTATGATTGGGAATTCAAGCGCGTATGGTTTATTCGTTTTCGGATTTATTGAGGACGGACCTGTTGAGCCCTTGCAACCCCCGATCACATTTGAACATATAACAAAATACTTCTCTGTGTCCAAGCCTTTACCAGGCCCGATCATTACGTCCCACCACCCAGGATTTTTATCTCCCTTATGAAATCCTGCCGCGTGAGCATCTCCGGAGAGGGCGTGAAGGACGAGGACTGCATTAGATTTTTGTTTATTAGGTTTGCCGTATGTTTCGTAAGCTAGAGTGATCGGCCCAAGCTTTTCTCCTGATTCAAGAGCTAATTCGTTTGGTGGGTTTGCGAATGTGAAATACTTTGTCTCCACGGTCTCTATGCTTTCACTACACTCAGTCATTATTTATCACCACACAGGAATGATATGAAAAAAATTTTATGGGATGCTGCTGCAGGTGATTTTATTTCTTTACCGCAGCTCGTAGAGCTTGGTCTATGTCCTCCTTGATGTCTTCAATATCTTCTAAGCCGATAGAGAGTCTGATGTAATCTTCTGTTACCCCGGTTTCCTCTTGCTCTTCTCGGGTTAACTGCTGATGCGTCGTTGAGGCAGGGTGTATAACAAGGCTTTTTGTATCCCCTATATTAGCTAGGTGGGAGAGAAGTTTTACCGATTCTATAAACCTCTTTCCAGCTTCCAATCCACCTCTTATTCCAAAACCCACAAGACCTCCGTAGTTGCCCCTTAGATATTTCACTGCCAACTTATGACTGGAATGTTCTTCCAATCCCGGATAGTTAACCCATGCGACCAGAGGATGATCTCTCAGAAATTTAGCCACCGCAAGAGCATTTTCAGAATGTTTTCTTTGCCTCAAGGGTAAGGTTTCTAATCCCTGAAGAAACAAGAAGCTATTGAATGGACTCAAAGCCGGTCCCAAATCTCTTAGCAACTGCACCCTCACCTTAATAATGAAAGCTATGTTCCCTAAACCTGGAAAATCTCCAAAGTTTTCCCAGTATCTTACTCCGTGATAACTTGGGTCAGGTTCCGTAAATTCAGGAAATTTGCCATTACTCCAATCAAATTTTCCGGAATCAACAATTACCCCGCCTATAGATGTACCATGTCCACCTATGTACTTGGTTGCAGAGTTGACTACTATGTCCGCTCCATAATCTATGGGCCTAACAAGTCCGACGCCGACAGTGTTATCGACAACAAAAGGAATGTCAGCTTTGTGTGCTATTTCGGAGATTGCTTCAAAATCCGGCACATCCAGTTTGGGATTACCAATCGTTTCGGCGTATATTGCTCTCGTCCTCTCGGCAATCGCTTTCTTGAATTCGTTCAGCTTTGTAGAATCTACAAACTTTACCCTTCTTCCCAGCTTAGGAAAGGTGTAGTGAAACAGTTCATAAGTTCCACCGTAGAGATTATTGGCTGAAACAATTTCATCACCAATCTGTGTGATCGCCAGTAGAGCTAGAGTCTCCGCAGCCTGCCCCGAAGCCACTGCTAAAGCGCCTGTACCGCCCTCAAGGGCAGCGATCCTTCTTTCGAAAACATCATTTGTTGGATTCATTATCCGGGTGTAGATGTTTCCGAATTCTTTGAGAGCGAAGAGATTCGCCGCATGCTCTGTGTTCTTGAAGACATACGACGTCGTCTGGTATATGGGAACCGCTCTTGCACCCGTTGCCGGATCAGAAACTTCCTGTCCGACGTGAACGGCTAATGTATCTAATCTTCTTTTCGACATTTTTCACATGCACCTCTTGATTTTTACGTTATTCCTCCGTAACAAAATTATTAACAATAGTTAATATTACCTGTATTTATATTTTTCGGTATTTTTTATTACTCTATAGAATAAAAATAGGAGAATCCCTAAAAATAAATCTGCCATTTAAACCAGCTTTGAGCCCTCAATACGGGCCACAGAAAAGAAGACGTAAAGTTTGATAGCGAATCTTCCCGGTTATGGGTTTCCCACAAACCTAGCATCTTAAAAGATTGCTACCATTCATTAAATAAAATAGAAACTTTGCTTCTTAATCTGGAAATTACTTGATAGCCTGAAACATGGCTATGCAACTATGGTTGACCGTGCCGACGCTAACGAGGACATTCGATATCATTGCGTCACCAGGGCATAGGTCAATTCAATATAGAAAGAGTATATTGAAAAGATGCACTGATACCTTTAGAGAGGCAACTGCTAGAATGCAACAAACCTTAAAACCTCTTAATCCTTGGACTGGGAGTATATCAACACAAATATATCTTATATTTTTAGAAGTCTTATCAAATCTAAAAATAGTTACTTAGCAGACACATCACTATAGGATAGGGAACATATACTATTTTCTCACATTAGACCTTTCATCTTTAGCGTTTTTTCTCATCAGCTTCTTGTTTGTAGGCGTTGGCGCAGTGTACGCAACAGAAGGCTGTTTCTTTTCCGTTGATGACTTCTCGATGTCCTCCTTCGTAGATCCTGGTGCCACAATGGGCGCAAATTTCAAGGCTTGGCTCAATGGCGATGGAGACAAGATTGGCGAAACGTTTGAACAGACGAGTGCAGGCTTCTTTTCCTTCCTCGGTAAGTTCGAAAACTTTTCTTGGTTTATCCCCCACAGGTTCCAGCGTGTGCTTTACTAAGCCCCTTTTTTCGAGTTGTTCAAGAAACGGGTAGACAAGACTTGGGCTAATTGTTTTTCCTAATCTTCTCTTGAAGCGGTTAATGATGCTGTAGCCGTGAACTGGACCCTCATAGAGAAAAGTTAGTATGTAGAAGCGACTAAAGTCTGACAAATATTCTTCGATGTTTTCAGGTTCTTCTTTGGTTACCATTCTCTTACCCTCCTATTACTTAATAGAAGTGCATAGATATAAGTGTTACTTTTTAAGATATATCAAAAATTAATATTTATTTTCAAGATGTATATTTGAGAGATATATTTATAAGTGCTAAAAGATATATCTTTATTAGATATATTTTTATGCTGTAGAGATATTTTCTAAAAGTTAATTGAAGAAAAGGAGAGGATGAAAAATGCCGAGAGATCCAGTTTGTGGAATGACCGTTGAAGCCGATAAGGCGATAAAAAGAAAGATCGGAGACAGAACCTATTTCTTTTGCAGTGAATCATGCGCCAGAACATATGAGCAACCGGAACAAGAACTCAAAAACACGAAACGTCGAGTTGCAATGGCACTCGCCGGAGTAATTGCCGTGGGGGTTTTGCGGTTGCTGGTGACATTTGGCATAGTGGCCTTCTTGATGTACTTCAGCATTGCTGGTATTTCTGCTTACAGTTTAGGGATGTTTCTTTTGGCAACACCTATCGTCTGGATTGCTGGGTGGGGCATTATCTCAGGAGCTTATAAGTCTCTCAGATATAGAGCGGTAAACATGGACGTACTGATCTCTGCTGGAGTATTGGCGGGCTGGGGGTTTGGTGCTGTAAATGCCTTTTTCCCGCAATTTGCACTGCAAGTTAACAGTAGCAGCTTCTTGGAACAGCTAGCCGCTTGGTGGTATAATTTTCTCAATCCATTTCTCCCGCAACTTGCGAACAAAATTTTGCCTGCCGGAAGCGGATTCGGATACTTGGAAATATCAGTCGCAATACTAGCCTTTGTCCTGTTGGGCAAGTACATTGAAGAAACCATAAGACGAAAATCAGCGGCATCGATTCGAAAGTTACTTGAGCTTCAACCAACTATAGCAAGAGTGCTTAAGAACGGAGAAGAATTTGAAGTTCCAATAGATGAACTTCAGTTGGGCGACACTATTATCGTCAAGCCTGGCGAGAAGATTCCGACAGACGGCGAAGTAATTGCAGGATACTCTTCTGTCGACGAGAAAATAATCACGGGTGAAAGCATCCCTGTTGAAAAGGACGTGGGAAGCGAAGTTATAGGTGCCACAATGAACAAAACCGGCTCACTGAAAATCAGAGCCACTAAAGTCGGAGAGGATACCGCTTTATCCCAAATTGTGCGTCTGGTCGAGGAAGCTCAAGCTTCAAGTGCACCCATTCAGAAGTTTGCTGACCGTGTTGTTTCGAAATTTGTTCCCATAATCTTCGCTACTGCAGCGATTTCGTTTACGTACTGGTATTTTGCTAGGGGGTTCTCCTTTGCTTTTCTTGCTCTGCTAGCTGTTATCTTGATTGCGTGTCCATGTGCGCTAGGTATTGCAACCCCTGCCGCGATTTTGGCTGGTGTTGGCAAAGGTGCAGAATACGGTATATTACTTAGAAGCGGCGAATATGTAGAAAAAGCCAGAAAACTCAGTACCGTAGTGTTTGATAAAACAGGAACATTGACCAAAGGTGAACCATCAGTTACAGACATTGTAACCTATAACAACTACACAGAGAAGGATGTACTGAAATTTGCGGCAATCGCTGAAAAGAGTTCTGAACATCCGTTGGCAGAAGCAATAGTGAATGCAGCACACGAATCTGGCCTTAATATCCCCGATGCAGACTCTTTTGAGGCAGTGCCTGGACACGGGGTGCAATGCAGGTATAAGAATGAGAGAATATTCCTCGGAAATCGGAAGCTCATGAAAAAGGAAGGAATTGATATTGAAGGGTTAGAAAAGGACCTTCGGAAACTTGAGAGACAAGGCAAAACAGCAATGATTTTAGCGGTGAATGGAAAACCCGCGGGAATAATCACTGCTATGGATACACTCAAAGAGGATGCCGTTGAAGCAATAAAAGGGCTGAAAGACATGGGCTTGGAAGTAGTGATGCTCACAGGAGACAATGAAAGAACCGCAGAAGCAATCGCCAAACAATTGGGCATCGACAATGTAATAGCGAACGTGTTGCCGTGGGAAAAAGTTGACGCTATTAAAAAACTGCAGGACCAAGGCAAAACGGTGGCGATGGTGGGGGACGGCATCAATGATGCACCCGCTCTTGCACAATCCGATATCGGCATAGCGATTGGAAGTGGAACTGACATCGCAAAAGAAACTGGCGGAATAGTCCTGATTAAAGACGATTTAAGAGATGTGGCTCTTGGTATAGAACTGAGCAAAAAAACCATGAGAAAAATCAATTCTAATCTATTCTGGGCATTCATCTATAATACACTCATGGTTCCCATAGCTGCCTTGGGGCTGCTAAATCCGATATTAGCTGCGGGAGCGATGGCGCTTAGCTCGCTAACCGTGGTCACAAACTCAGCGACACTAAAATTTGCCAAATTTAAACTCGAGAAATTCACTGCTAAAAAAACAATTCCTGAAAAGCATGTGAGAAGTCTAGAAACTGATAAAGGACAGGTAATAATCGAATAAAAATTAGAAAAGGAGTGAGAATGAATATGGCTAAAGATCCAGTTTGCGGTATGAATGTGGACGAAAAAACAGCCAAGTACAAGTCGGAGCACATGGGCAAAACCTACTATTTCTGCAGCCAAGCATGCAAGACAACGTTTGACAAAAACCCAATGAAATACATGGGCACTGGTAGACAATCAGGGCACTCAGGACATTCGGGACATCATGGTTGTGGTTGCTAGACGCATCTAACTGAAGGAGATCACTTAAATGACGGAAACAAAAAGTCGAAGGGGGGCTACAATTTTAGCTCCCTTTACATTTGCATATGTTGAAAAACAGTTACGCCAGAAAAACTTTGGAATTCTAAGCACTGTAACTACTCAAGGAAGACCCCACTCGGTTGGAGTCGTCTACGGTATCCCGTCTCCAGAGCTGCCATTTTCTCTCTACTTAATAACAAGACCAACGCTAAGGAAAGCAAAGAACATCAAGATGAATCCTAATGTTTCGTTTGTTGTGCCCTTTCCCCACTATTTTCTACGATTCATACCACAATCATGTGTTCAGTTTCAGGGCACAGCAGAAATTCTCTCAGCCGATGATCCGGTTGCTCTAAGGATATTCCAGAGTTCAAGAGTTTTTAAAAGCAGTCTGGAACACACCAAGATGCTGGGTGACCCCATATTTATCCGAATTGAACCTGATGAAAAAATCTTTTTGTGGGGTCTTAGAGCAAGTGTCTTGCAAATAATAAGACACTCCACGAGCAACAGTTACGTGATGGTTCCTCCAGATCGTCGTGATCAACATCCCGGAGGGCGCAACAATCTCTTTTGAGAATAGACTAGTTTTCTAGGAAATAGCGCAATGAGTATCATACAGGTATATTGCTGTCTTTAGTGGAATAAATTTAATAATATCAAAGTGGAAGTTTTCAATTGTACTTAACTATTGTAAAGTTGGGAATAATACATTTGGAGGCTACAAAATGGGTGAAGAAAGATCTACAAATACAATATTATTGGGTAGTATATTAGCTGTTTTAGTAGTATTAGTGGTCTTAGTAGGAGCACTGATATGGACAGGCGGTATGGGTTGGTCCATGGGCGGCATGGGTTGGATGGGGTGGATGTGGTGGATGATGTGGTTCGTGCATTAACATACTGTACTTGCACGGATGCTCATACCGGTACTAAACGCGAAAAAACTTGTAAAACCTTCAATCAGAAATGTGAGAATTCATAAATTTTATGAAGGGAAATCGAAAACTCTAAAACCTTGTTAAAAACAACACCACACTCCTCACAGCGATATTAAAACAACTCTGTAATTATGCGTTAATTGCAAATTCAAATCATGTAAGGAAGATTAAAAAAACATTCTTTTGTGAGTACCATTAGATGATTGTAAGCTGAATCTGCTCTAAAATAATATCGTTAAATGGAGGCGGAGGTTCGTGAGTAGGATGAGTGACAGGAAAACGGGAATAGATAAATTGAGATATGATAGGGCTGCTAGGTTTTATGACCAATTTGAATCTGCAATGGAGTTTTTCTCTTTCACGAAGTGGAGAAGGCGTCTATTTGATATAATCGGGCCTCCAAAGGGACAGATTGGTTTAGAAATTGGAGTAGGTACCGGTAAAAACTTGCCTTTCTACAAGGATGGTAGATACGTGGCGTTTGATATCAGCGAAAAAATGCTTTCCAAAGCTAGGGCGAGAGAAGATGGTAAAGATGTCTCTCTTCTTTTAGCTGACGTTGAATCCTTACCGTTCAAAGATAACACATTCGACACCGCTTTTTCAACGTTTGTTTTCTGCTCCGTGGAGAATCCAGTAAAAGGATTAAAAGAAGCCAACAGAGTTCTGAAGACCGATAGAAAAGCGCTCTTTCTTGAACACATGCTTCCAAGGATCAGAATTCTCCAACCGGTCTTCGACTTTCTCAATCCCTTAGCTAGGATGATGGGCCCCGAAATTAACAGAAAAACTGATGAGAACATCAAAAATGCCAGGTTTAAAATGACCCTTGAAAAAAACTACTCCTCACGATTTTTAGACTAATAGAAGCAAAGAAATCATAAACCTGCACAGTTAATCCTCCTAAAAACCCAGTGGGCACTTACAAGCTTTGCTGTGGAGTGCTGGGAGAAGACCAAAGTGCTTAAGGTGCTAAAACTTTTTCTGATTGTTACCACCTTATCAGTCTTGCTGAGTTTGAGATGAAGAGTAATTCGGAACCTATGTGAATTGCTGCAGCCAAAATGGGATTAAGAAAGCCCAGGAAAGCCAGAACAATGCCAACGCCGTCGATGATTAGCGTTCCATAGAAGTTTTGCATTATGGTTCGATAGGCTTTCCTGCTTGCCTTCACTGTTTCTGAGATTTTGTGCAAATCATTAGTCATCAAGACGACATCCGCTTCTTCGATAGCAACGTCAGTTCCCGCACCCATACCAATCCCTACATTGGCACGAGCTAAAGCCGGAGCATCATTTACTCCATCGCCAATCATAGCCACCTTAGATCCATCTTCTAATAACTTTTCCACCATAGAGACCTTGTCTTGAGGGAAAAGCTCAGCATAAACCTCATCTACACCAACCTCTCTACCCACAGGTGCAGCAACCTGTTTGCTGTCTCCAGTAAGCATAATCGTTTTGATACCCATACGCTTCAGATCCGTTATCGCCTTCTTACTCTCAAGTCTAATTCTATCAGAGAGCACAATCGCCCCGCAAAGGCGTTCATGATAAGCGATAAAGACAACAGTCTTTCCTTCCGAAGACACAGCGCTTATTTCTCTGGGGATATCAACTCTGTTTTCTTCCATCAGGAGTTCGTTTCCAACAAGAATCCTCTCGCCATTCTCCAGAACGGACAAAATTCCCTTGCCAGGAATAGAAGTTGATGAAACCTGCTCTGGAAAACTGACACCTGATTCCTGCGCTTTTTCGAGAACAGCCCGGGCTATGGGATGATTCGAATACCGCTCAGCCGCTGCCGCGTAACCAAGAAGCTGCAGTTGACTACACTCCCCAAGGGTGAGGATCTCTGAAACTGCAGGTTCTCCAAACGTAAGTGTGCCCGTTTTATCAACAACTGCAGTATCTATGCGACTCATTTCTTCTATGTATATTCCCCCCTTTACAATGACACCGCTCCTAGCGACTCGACCGATTGTAGCAACGATTGCAAGCGGCGTTCCAGCGGCTACGCCACAGGCTCCAGCAACTATGAGCACCGAGAGTGTGGTAGTCAGATCCCCGGTTACAAAATAAGTAAGGGTGGATGCGCCCAGAGCAAATACGATTATCCATGCTGCGAGCCTATCGGCGATTTTCTGAACGCGTGCTCTTCTTCCTTCTGCTTCCTTAACAAGCTTTATGATAGTGCCGAATACGGTCTCGTTTCCAACTTTTTCTGTGCGAACGCTTATAAGACCAGATTCGTTGACGGAGCCGGCGTACACTTTGTTACCGATGGTCTTTTCTACTCCCGCAGCTTCCCCTGTAATTGATGCTTGGTTAATGAAGGCTGAACCCTTCACCACGACGCCGTCTACAGGTATCCTCTCTCCCTCCCTTACGATGACAACATCCTCAAGGGCGAGTGCTTGCAAGTCAACTTCGATTTCTGCTCCGTTTCTCTCGACTAAGGCTTTTCTCGGAGAGGCTTTTTCAAGCATTTCTATAGTCCCTCTGGCCTTGTCAGTTGAATAGGTTTCTATAAACTCGGCAAAGACGACAAAGAAAGCTATCAACACTGCAACCGTGAAATCTCTTATCGCCAAAGCTGCTCCTATGGCGAAGGTCATTGAGACTTCCATGCTGATGCGCTTGTGCCTGAGCGATTGAAAAACTTCTTTGTAAATGGGGTAGCCGCCTAAAATAGTGGCAATTATGGCTATCCAGTCAATTGTCATGAAAGGACGCCAGAGTCCAAGCCAGCTAACGAGGACAGCCACGCCCATTAGACTCAATCGGACAACATCCTTCTTTCTCTTCGAACTGATAGGGTTTGGCATGTCGCGTTCATAAGATTTTTGAACAGAACTCTTGATTAGAAGCCTCATTGAGTTGCCCAGACTCCTAAGCCAAGTTTATGTGGATTATTCTTTCTCATTTTCAGTAAATCTTTGGATTCTTTTTGTTATCAGAATTATTCCAAGAATCTGATACAACACAACAACACGAAATTATTTAAGGATTTTCTAATAATATTTATAAAATAATACTTTTTTGTAAAATCTTATTATTTTAATAATAATACCTCTTCAGTAGAGAATTCACGTATTTCCTAGGTGACCAACAAACAATAGTTAGAGCTGTTTCTAATGATTAGACTTGGGATTGCCTACATTTTGTTTACTTCCTCGGAATTCGTACCAAATATCTTACAGGTTAAAAACCAATTCAAATGTATGTCGTACAGTACTGCCCACCATAAATGTAATATTATTATCTTAAATCAGCTTGAAGGATTTTGATTCTTCTACCTTGTCTGAGATTCCAACTAGATAGTTATATCGCCAAGAGTTAAAGAGGAGAAATATAACAGAGCTGACTGTTCTGTCTTAACGAGTAATACATAAGAGATGATGGAAGGCGAACAAAACTCTCGGCGTCACCAGAGCCGAACCATATCTATGAAATCGCATCGCAGCTAGTCTAACTAATGGCTCGTGCGAATGATAAATGAGCCACCAATCCCTACGTACCAAAGACTTATAATTTTTATAATTTTATAGATTAAACAAAGTTTTATTTAGTACTCATTGAGCAGAGTAGAATTTTGCTGGGCAAAAAGGGGATGGTAATATGAAACGATTCGACCTGATTATTTTGGGTGGTGGATCGGCGGGATTTGCTGCAGCTATGAAGGCAAACGAATTTGAAGCCAAGGCGTTGATGGTAAACAATACTGTGCTTGGAATTGGTGGAACCTGTGTAAATGTTGGTTGTTTACCAACTAAACATTTATTGTACGTGGGAGAAGTTATTCACAAAATGAAAGCACACAGTCTTGAAGGGTTTAGTGCATCCGCTTCTTTCGACTTCAAAACCATTATCGAGGAGAAAGATAAACTTGTTGAGAAATTCAGAAGAGAAAAGTACGAGGGCGTGTTAAGGAAGTTCTCTAGTGTTGAGTACGTTGAAGGCAACGCTAATTTTGTTTCAAAAACTGAAGTTCAGGTGAATGGAGAAGTTTACAGAGCGAATAAGTTCATTATTGCAACTGGTTCTTCAACATCCGTACCTCCCATTGAGGGAATTAACGAAGTTGATTATCTCACCAACATTGATGTGTTACAGTTGAAAGAATTACCTAACTCCCTAATAGTTCTTGGTGGGGGACCATTAGGAGTAGAATTTGCTCAGATGTTTTCAAGATTTGGTTCCGAGGTTTGTTTGCTGGAGCAAGTGGATAGGATTGTTCAAAGAGAGGAACCGGAACTCACCAACCTTTTGCAAGGATACTTACAAGAGGAGGGAATAGAAATTTGCACGGGGGCTGAAATCAAAAGAGTTAGACAGGAAGGAAAGGAAAAAATTGTAAAAGCGGTAGTTGATGGAAAAGAAAAATCATACAGAGGAGAACAATTACTAGTTGCAACTGGAAGAAAACCAAACACTCCCAATTTGGGGTTGGAAAAACTCGGAATCAGAGTGAGTGTGAGAGGAGAAGTTATTGTTAATGAGGAAATGCAGGCGGCGGAGAATTTTTGGGCTGCTGGAGATGTTACCGGAGAACCGATGCTGGAAACAGTTGCGGCGAAAGAGGGAATGATTGCAGCGAACAATGCTCTTTCTGAAAATAAGAAAACGATGGATTACAGGGTTGTTCCCCAGTCAGTATTCACGGATCCTCAGCTTGCGGGGGTAGGCTTAACAGACGCGCAGGCGAATGAAAGGGGAATAAGTTGTGCGTGCAACACTGTCCCTATGGAACTGGTGCCGAAAGCGCAGGCAATTAAGGATACGAGGGGAGCGGTAAAAATCGTAATTGATAAAGGAACACAGGAGATAATAGGAATTCACATCTTAGCGTCCGGGGCTGCTGATTTAATACATGAAGGAGTTATGATTGTCAAAAATAGAATGACTATTGATGAAGTAATAGACACATTGCATATCTTCCCGACATTGTCTGAAGCAATAAAAATTACTGCTCAATCTTTCAGACGGGATATAACCAGAATGAGCTGTTGTGTGGAGTGATGAAAGTTTTCTATTCCCTAACTATCAATAAGCCCAAGCCCTTAAAGTGGTGCCTTCAATTGAGTGACCGGGTAGAAAGGTGAGATATGATGTGAAGGGCTGCTGAGCCCGATGCCAAGGAATAAACTGAAAAATGTTTTCTTAGTGGTGATGGGTTTCGTGTTTCTCAAGTTTCTTCTGCTTAACCTCGGAGAAGTATTTTTCAGGATTTTTCCTAAATTCCCTTTCATGCTCTTCTGAACAGAAGTAGAAAACGTACCCCTTGTACTCAACCTTACCTGCAGCCTCTTCTGGTTCTACCTTCATTCCGCAAACCGGATCTGTGGTTATATGTTTCTCTTGTCTTATCTGCTTCAACTCGGAGAAGTATTTTTCAGGATTCTTCTTAAATTCCTCTTCATCCTCTTCTGAACAGAAGTATAAAACGTGCCCCTTATACTCAGCCCTATGCGCAGCCTCTTCTGATGCACATATACCTTTACCCCACAAATCGGATACGGGCTTCTTCTCTGAAAACGCTACTCCTTTTGGTTCGTACTTCCTGAGAGTTTGGCTGTTTAAGGCGACTAAAATGGTGCTTGCAGACATGAACAGAGCCCCGAGAGCGGGAATTATAAGTATGCCGTAATTGTATAGGATGCCCGCCGCTAGGGGTATGGCGAAGATGTTGTAACCTGCCGCCCACCATAGATTCTGGTACATCTTTGAGTATGATTTCTTTGAAATATCAACAACTCTTGTAACGTCCCTCGGGTCATTTTTCACAAGAATTATGTCTGCGCTCTCAATAGCTACGTCTGTTCCAGCACCTATGGCGATGCCAACATCCGCCGTAACTAGGGCGGGGGCATCATTTACGCCGTCGCCTACCATAGCGACCCTATAGCCTTGATTCTTCAAGAGTTCGACTTTTTCTGACTTTTGATGGGGTAGAACTTGGGCAAAGTAGTCGTCTATACCGAGTTCCTTTGCAACCCACTGAGCGACCTCTTCGGAGTCCCCTGTTAGCATGTAAACCTTTACCCCTAGTTCCTTTAGTTTTTTAACCGCTTCGTAGGATTCCTTCCTTATCCTATCGGAGAGGGCGAAGGCACCAGCGAGTTTTTCATCAACTACTGTAAAAACGACCGTTTTCCCTTGCTCCATGAGTTTTTTTATCCTCTTATCCTTTGTCTTTATGTTCATCTCTTCCAAGAGGTTTGGGCTTCCCACATAAACTTCTCTGCCCTCAACCTTTCCGTAGGCACCCTTACCGGGTATCGCTCTGAATTCCTGCACCTGAGGGGTTTGTATACCCTTCTCCCTTGCGTATTCCACGATAGCCTTTGCTATTATGTGCTCCGAGTCGAGTTCCACACTCGCGGTCAGATTTAAGAGCTCGTCTTCGGGAATGAAGGAAACCACATCGCTAACACCAAACCTGCCCTCCGTTAATGTTCCGGTCTTGTCAAACACGACAGCATTTATATCTCTAGCCTCTTCAAAGGCTCTCCTATCCCTTATGAGGATTCCACTCTTCGCAGTTATTGAGGTGGATAGAGCGACAACAAGAGGTATCGCCAGGCCTAGGGCGTGGGGACAAGCGATGACCAGAACGGTGACTGATCTCTCAAGGGCGAAATCAGGAGTCCCTAGGAGGTACCACACCAGAAAGGTTGTTGCTCCAACACTTACAGCAACGTAAAAAAGAAGAGCCGCTGCTCTGTTCGCTAAATCCTGAGTTCTCGACCTGCTCTCCTGAGCCTGTCTCACAAGTTTTATTACCTGTGCCAGGTAGGTTTCTTCCCCTGTCCTCTCTATTCTAACCCTCAAACCGCCCTCCGTGTTTATGGAGCCGCCTATAACTTTGTCCTCTATTTTTTTGTGTACAGGTTTGGATTCTCCCGTCAGAAAGGCTTCATTGAGAAAGGATTCTCCATCAACCACTAAGCCATCGGAGGGAACCTTTTCGCCTGGACGAACAAGGACAATATCTCCAGCTTTTAACTTGGAGACGGCTATATCTACAATTTCACCGTTTTTCACTAGGTGTGCTGTTGTGGGCATTATTCTAACCAGTTCTTCCAGTGCTCTTGAAGCACCGAGGACACTTTTTGCCTCTATCCAGTGTCCAAGAAGCATAACGTCAATCAGGGTAGCAAGCTCCCAGAAGAAACCCTCACCGCTTATGAAGAAGACCGTCCCGGCAGAGTAGAAAAATGCTACGGATATGGCTGTACTTATAAGGGTCATCATTCCGGGCTGTCGGTCTCTTATTTCCTGAACCATGCCTTTTATGAAGGGCCATCCACCGTAAAAGTAAATAACAGAAGATAGAAGGAGCAAAGCCACATTCTGGTAGGGTATGTTTATTCTGAAACCAAACCATGACTGGATGGTCGGTGAAAGAAGTAAAACGGGTATTGTTAGTACGAGAGAAACCCATAATCTCCTTCGGAACTCTTCTATGTGATGAGCGTGATTTTGGTGCCCTTTCTGTTGCATTTGGCGGTTATGTTGTTTATGTTCCATTTTACCTCTCCTTCATGAATTTTGGAATTTTTTGAGAAAGCGAGCCGCAATTTACTTAATATGTTCGTATACCTCTCCGCTGTTTATTATCCTCAATTGAAACCATATATGAATTGCGCATACATTTATCAGGAATATGAATCACAACTCTCACCATCCACTCCTGTTTTCTGAAAAACGTTCAATCTTGTATATTCCAGACGTATTTAATCTAAAAAATAAAAAATAAGTAAGGGTAGAAAGTGGAATTTTTAGTTTGTTTCTTACTTTACAAATTTTTTGGGGTTCTCGTCAAAAGATTTCTTACAGCCTGGAGCGCAGAAATAGTAGGTTTTGCCTTTGTAGTCGCTCTTAAATTTGGCTGTTTTTGGGTCTACTTCCATTTTGCACACGGGATCTGTAGCTTTAGCTTTGGACATTTTTTCTCCTCCTTTTTCTTTTTTTATTTTTATTTTTCTCTTTTGGGGGTTGAATCTTTTGAGTAATATTCTTCTCAATGGGTATTGGTTCTCCGGTTATCATAGATTCATCTACGGTTGAGTATCCCCCTTTCAGGTTCCGTCCACAAGAATTTTTTCCTTCTTCATTTATCTTCCCCTTTGAATCCTATAATAATTAATAGAATTATAACTAATTTTTTTTCTTAATGTTTTCTCTACTCAGTTATTGTTGTTTTACATTTTTGAAAAGTAATATTTTAATTACAATTGTTAAGAATGGTTGTGGTATAATAAAGTTTTCGATTGGTACACAATCACACATAACCGAGTATTAAAAACCGAGCAAAATTCTAACTTTTGATTTTGAACCGTATCTCCTCGTGCCCCCCTATTTTATCACCTTTCCTAGCCCAGAGGAGCAGAATATTATCCATAATCTCATAGTCCATAGGGGTGGTGACGGATAAAATTTCGCAGTCCTCAGGAAATGTCCATATGGCGTCGCAATCGTATTCTAGAACCTCTTCCTCTGTGACCGTTTGATAAACATTTTCTCCTTTCTTGAATTCACCCTTGAAACTAATTACCCAGAGTATAAAAGGCATATTTTCGCTGCCGCGGAACTGTATATCGGTGTAGATGACTTTGGGGTAGACGGTCTCACTGTTAACTTTGTTTGTTTCTTCTTCAAGAAAGCCCTGCATATTCAACCAGAGTTTTTCTATTTCCTTCTCATACTCCTCGGGGTTAGACTCCAGATTCAGATAGTACTCATCGGGATCGTAGTAATCGTAGGTTAGGAGTTGATGGAACTCCCCGTCATGTGAAACGCTAAAGAAAGCGTGGGCAAAAACGGGAACCACATTATCACTCAAACAAGTCCCATCCTTTAAACTCTAACCGAAGAAGCGCACAAGTGAAAATCGTTTAACTTTTTAAAAGGCTTTATATTCTAGTTTAATAAATTTATTGGGCGTATGAAAATGCTTTCTGCACTAATGGACAATGATTTATAATACGTAAACGTTTTATTCCCTTAAAGTTAAATGTAGTAGAAATATTTTAGAGAGGTGGTTATAAAATGCCTAAAAAGAAGAAAGAAAAAATAGAGGAGTTAAAAACACGTAGACCGCCGAAGACTGGCCTTCTTTTGGGTAGTGCGACGTTCATAAGTTTTGTAGCTGCGGGTTTAGCGTCTTTAGGAATTTGTTACGGTGTGTACCTGCTTTCTAACCTGCTTTTTAACATGTTTCGTATTGTAATGCCGATTTATCTTTGGATTGCCCTCACTCCATTTCTGTACTTCGCTGTCAAGTGGACGTTCAAACTAACGTTGCTCCTTTGTGCACACTTTACGGTAAAACCTCTGGAAGAGGGGTACCATGACTTCGATATGCGTGATAAGACTGTTAGAAGCTGGGTTACTAATGCCGCTATGACCGCTTTCTCCACGGTAACTGTGGGTACCTTCCCTTGGGGGCAGCCAGGTCTCCAGAGCAGAATTATCAGATTCCTCGGTGCAAAATTGGGTAAAAATGCTATCTTCTCCATACTGGGTGAGCCGTACATGGTTGAGATGGGTGACAACGCTATCTGCGGAGTTGGCTCCATTCTAGCAACACATTTGATTGAAGGAAACCGATTCTATATGGCAAAGATAAGAATCGGAAACAACGCAGTGGTTGGAGGGCAATCGATGATCCTTCCAGGGGTTACCATTGGAGACCATGCATTCGTCGCAGCGATGTCGCTAGTTCCTAAGGATACAAAGATTCCGCCTAACACGGTTTGGGCTGGGGTGCCTGCACGCCAAGTAGGTATTATTGACAAAAATGGGAAAATAGCGAAAATGGAGGCGGAGGACCTAAAAAGGCTGGGTCGGTAGCATATTTTTAAACATATTATCTTATTTTATTATTTTATTTAAGTGATGTATTAATAGTAAATAATAAAATTTGAGTACTTATTCTAAAAAACTAAAAATTTTTATAGAGAAATAGCGGATAATTTTTAAGGTAATATCACAATATTACAAACCTATTTGTGGTGCTTTAACAAAAGGGTTATGTTTAAGATAATCCAATTATTTGGTAAAAGGGAGCCCAATAAAAGTTAAAACAGTGGGAGAGTTCGCCTCCATTGTGGAGGGTGTGGTCTTGGTTGGTAGGGAAGAGATTGAGAGAATGAAGATATTTCTTGACGAAATGCTTGAGAGGGTCACGGAGAGGAAAAAACTGGACAACGGCTTTGAGGCTGTCCACCAGAAAATAGGCAGATTGGACGAGAGGGTTCGAAACATTGAAGCCCTCTTAGAAACAGCGGTGAATTTGATTCAGGAACTGATTTTTATTTCCTCGGGAGAAACTATTGCGATGAAAGAACAACAAGCTAGTGTTAAGCAGGATGTGGAAGAAAAGAGATACGAGTTGGAGGAACAGCCTCAGAGAGTTAACAAGGTTAAAGTGAGAGAAGAGGAGGTTACTCGTATCAGTTCTTGGGATATACTGGGTCAGAGACCTAAAGTTTCACTACACGATCTGGAGCGAGAACTCGAAAGACTCTTCAGCAGAATGGCAGAATTGGAGGTTGCTAGGGAAGAAAAAAGAATCACCGAAAGTGAGTACCATATGGTGATAGAAGCTTTAAAGGATAAAAAAGAGAAGATAACTGGAGATCTGGACAAACTATTCGATTTTGCCAAAAAATAAAGCCTAGAAATAAAAGAGAGTTAGGGTTAGGGTTTTTTAATAATCTTTTTGTAGTTTTGCGCTAATTGTGAGTAACTCTCAGCACTAAATTTTATAGTGGCAAGATGGGCTTCACTGATTTCTTTTGCGACTTTCCCTGGGTTACCAACAACTAGACTGTTGGGGGGAATTTTGGTATTTGGGGTGATGACGGCTCCTGCGCCAATGATACAGTTATCACCTATCTCAACCCCGTCAAGTACGGTTGAGTTTATCCCCACTATTACCATGTTACCAATTTTTGCACCGTGAATCACAGCCCCGTGTCCCACTGTCACGTTGTCACCTATAATGGCCTCTGTTGTAGCTGCGTGAACCGAGCAGCAGTCCTGAACGTTTGAATTCTTGCCAATTTTAATAGTGGAGAAGTCACCCCTGACCACGGCGTAGTCAAAAATTGCGCCTCGCTCACCGACTTCCACGCCGCCCGAAACAAAGGCATTAGGGCTAACATAAGCTGTTGGATGAATCTTTGGAATCTTACCCAAGTATTCGACAACTGGCAATTATTCCAACCTCCTTACTTTTGAGATTCTACCACACTATAAATTGAAATCGTTTATTATTTTATCGCATGAAAATATTCTTTCGTATTGGGCGGATGCTTTAAAACTGCAATACTTTGATGTGAAAGAATTAGGAATAAAGGATAAGAGATTTTAGAGTTGACTAAAGAATTTGTTAGAGAAATAAATAAAAAAGGAGACACTCGTATATGAGTCACTGATATCTTCCAAGCATGGAGAGAGTTATGCCAAATTTTATTAAAGGAATTTTCTGCTTCAGACTTCAGGTGAGCAGAAATCGATGCCGCATTATTAAAAAATAAATAGTTGGAGAAAGATTCTTATAACGACAGCGGAGAAGTAACTAGAAAATAATAATGATGGATGAGGGCGTATGAAAGAATATAGTATAACAATTTTAGGTGGATTTGGTCGGGACGGTTTAAAGGAAAGTGTTGATAGAGTTAAACTCCGGATGGGTGATATTGTTAGTATTGTTGGACCCACAGGATGTGGCAAAACAACCTTAATTAAGGATATTGAAATGTTTGCCAACGGAAATACTCCCTCACGAAGGGTAATTTTAATAGATGGTAAACCTCAGTCAGAGGATGTAATTTTTGATCCATCAAAGAACCCGATTGCGTTAATCACCCAGCATACTAACTTTTTGTCTGATTTGCCGGTCTACGAATTTTTGTATACCCATGCTATGATAAGACAGACTAAAAATGAGGAGGCAATTCATGATACTCTTGATTTTGCTAACCAATTAACTGGAGAGCCCGTCATACAAGATTCGGCTATGACTGAATTATCCGGTGGGCAAACTAGAGCATTATTGATTGCAGATGCGGTGATAATAGGCAATTCTCCAATTATACTACTAGATGAGATAGAGAATGCAGGGATACACAGAACCAAAGCATTGGAATTACTGAGAAAATACCGTAAAATATTCGTATTTGTTACCCATGACCCACGAATAGCGTTACTGTCTGATTTTAGGATTGTGATGAAGTGTGGAGCAATGCAAAAGGTAATTTATACTAACGACGAGGAAAAAGAAGTAGCTGAAAAGATTAAGAAGTTAGACGACCTTTATGCGTACTGTAGAGGAAAAATCAGAAGTGGGGATATTATAACTGAAAATGATTTGAAATTTGATAATGTGGATGTTAGTATATAAATAAAAAGAAAAAGAGGAGAAACTGCTTAGATGAAACTGGTAATATGTGCTGGTCCGCCCACGAGCGGTAAGACTACTGTTCTAAAGCGAATAATACAACTATTACTTAATGAAGGCGACAAGGTAGCATATCTTAAAATAGATGTGCAGTATGCCGAGGAAGATGAGATTCTGAAAAAAGAGTTCGGAATACCAACAAAAAAGGTATATTCAGGTGAGTTATGCCCCGACCATTGTAACGTTATGGTTCTTGGCGATGCTATAGAGTGGGCACAAAAAGAGAATGTTGATTATTTGATGGTTGAAACAGCAGGTTTGTGTCTTAGATGTTCCCCTTATGTGGATGGATGTTTGGGAGTAGTGGTTTTGGAAGAAACCGGCGGGATGAACCTTCCAAGAAAAATTGGACCCATGCTATCACTAGCCGATGTGGCGGTTGTTACAAAGATCGACTTAGTGTCCCAGGCAGAAAGAGAGGTTTTTAGGGCACGAATAATGAGCGTAACCAATCAAGTTACTATAATAGAAACTGATGCTTTACATGGTATTGGGTTGGGTGGGCTTGTTAAAAAAATAAAAGATACTAAAGATGTATCTCTCCCACTCTATCTTCGTGGCAATCCACCAGTAGGAACCTGCACAATTTGTGTAGGCAAAAAAGAGGTGGGATGGAAAAGTCATTTTGGAGTTTTGAGGCAACTTTCTGGCGACGGTTTATTTTATAGAGGTGAATGAGTGTATGAGGAATCAACTGCCGGGATTGAATTGCGGTGATTGCGGGTGCAGAAGTTGTGAGGATTTCCTAAAGGAGATAGAAAAAAACCCAGATGAAATTAAAAGATGTATCCATTTACAAAAATCAGGTCGTACAACTTATGAGGAAGGTACTTGGAAAGATTCGTTAGGTAGGGAGTTTGATTTTATACTTGATGTATTGAAAGGTGACCCGGGACCAAGAGAAACTATCCTCCCTCATAATCCTATGTTAACAAGAGAATTGGACATAGAAAAGGATGACATATTGATAGGTAGACCGCTTGGGATGTCCTGTGGGTGTCCTATAACTCATTGTGGTATTGTGAGGGATGTTGATAAAAAAACTGGAGTAATAGTTTGGTGTGTAACTGGTCCTCTTAATCCTAGAACAAAGGGATTTAAAGATTTGGGTTACTATGCAGCTGAAGCTTATGAAGGTATTGTTTTTGAGGCGAGAACTGAACTCAAAATAGGTATGAGGTATTGGTTCTTACCCCATAGATGTATGTTGCAGTGGCGACATTCTGGAATAATTAACTTCATGAATAATACATCGGAGGGAAAGGTAGTCCGTATAGAGGGGTTATACATAGGATGACAATAATAGTAGGGGGGATTTAATGAGTTTTTGGAAATGGCTAAGAAGAGTGGTAAACCCAAAAAGAGGATATCACTTGATAAAAAAGAGGTTAGAGTGAGATGCCTTTTTGGGTGGGCTTTCTCGCTAATTCATATAAGCGATGCTGATTTTTCCCGCAGAATCCGGGGTTGCATAACATATTTTTATTCGTAAGTTGATTAGTTAATCATCTAGTTTCGATTTTACATTTAAGTATGTGTAAAATGGTTAATCGGAACAGACTGGAGAATTGTGGAATGTTTAAAACATCTTTTAACCGGATTTTGGAGAGAAAAGCTACCAAAGCGGATTTGCCTTACGTGGCTTCCTTGTCTTTTGAGGATTTGGAGAAGCCTAAAGAGGTTATTGTGGGAAAGCCTATTCAGTGTCAAAAGTGCGGCGGGGTCTTAACGGATCCCAGCAGTGTTAAAAAAGACCCCAAATTAGGTACTCATTTTAAATGCGCTTTTTGCGGCGCAATAAACGTGGTTGATCCCAAGGATTTGCCCACTCATCTGATCGATGACGTCGACTTCATAATAGAAGAAGCAATGGAGATTAAGACAACCAAGCCGGAGTTGACCGGAGACAACATTGTTGCAGTGATAGATGTTTCGGGCTCAATGGCCGGAGGAAAAATTGAGGCGGTCAAGAGAAGCTTGACGGAAACCATCAAGGACCTTAAGGTCAATGCGCCTCAGAGCAGATTCGGTTTAATCGCCTTCGAATCCAGTGTTTATCTAATCAACTTTAAGGGCGTTTCCGCCCTTACGGTGTCGGGTGATGACCTTTATTCTCAAGAGAAGGTTGCAGAAAGGTTCAGCCATGCAAAGTACGATTTTGAGCCCGTCGAAAAAACCGCCAACAAGTGGATAGAAACCGTATCTAAACTCAGGGATATGGATATGACCGCTCTTGGACCGGGACTCCTCGGAGGATACACTCTCCTCAAGATGAGAGGCGGAGGACGCCTACTTTTGCTTACCGATGGACTGGCTAACACTGGGTTCGGAACCCTCGAAAGCGCAGGTGCCACGGGTAAAAACTTCTACAAAGAAGCTGCGGGAAGCTGCAATCTGGGTAACATAATCGTAGATGTGGTTGGTGTACGTGAGCAGTCGGCGGAGAGTCAATTAGCTTTAAAGACTCTGGGAAATCTCGCACTGGAAACCGGAGGAGACATCTACTACGTAACCATGGAAGAAATCGAGAAAACATTCGCCGACATTCGAGGCAAGGGATACATAGCTCGGAACGTAGAGGTAAAAATGTTTACTCCACCCGTCCTAAAACTTGTAGACGCGACTGGAACCGCATCAGAAACCTTGAAACCAGAAGAGCCCATTCGACTGGGAGGAGTAACTGCGGACAGAGAGGTTTACTTCGAAATGGAATCAGCCAAGGAAATAAAAGAAGACGAAGTCCCCATACAGGCACAAATCCAGTATATAGACGCGGAAGGAAAGAAGCACCTACGAGTAGTTTCAAAGAAAGTCAAGAAAGCTAAGAACGAAGAGGAGTACGCGAAAACATACGAACCAGAAATCTCAGGAGCAATGAAAGTGCAGCAGGCAGGAAGAGCCGCCTACCAAGGCGAAGAAGAAAAGGCTAAGGAAATAATCGCAGGATATCAACAACAAATGGCAGGAGCCCCAATGGCACCGCCGAAGGCAGCAAGCGTCAGCAAGGCTTTAACAGGCGAACTCAAAGAATTAATGTCAAGAAAGCGCAGTTCGGAAGATGAGGCTGCCGTGGGAAGTGCCAAACAGATGAGAAAAACGAAGAAGGAACTCTTCGAATAGGGACAAGTTAAAGGGATAATATCCCTTTTTCTTTTATCTTTTTTTCCACAAACTAATCTTACTTTTTTCTCTTCTCCAAGAATTCTTTCACTAATTTCTTGTTTTGTTCAGTTTTGAGACATAGACTCGTTGTTTTCACGCCTTTCTGTAGATAACGGCGTTAAATCTGTTTTAGTATATATATCTCGCTAATATCATGATAGTCTCTATGTTTAATAGTAATATGCTTTCTAAAAAGATTAAAATGCTGGGAAAACCCATATTATTAATCCAAAGCTAAAAATATAGGAGGACATCTAAATAATTTGAGTGCATAAGAATTATAAGGGCGCAAATTCAATTCTAAACACAGGGAAAAGTCCCGTGAGGGCGGAAGATGTTGTCAAAACCTAGAATTAGTAAACTGAGGGAATTGGCATCCCTAATGGAAGACGGAAAAACCAACGACGATATACACAAATGTTTAGAACTCTGCTGGGAGGAGTTCTACGAAATAGAAAGAGACGAAGACACCCCAAGCGAGGTTTGCCAAAAAACGCGTACGGTGTTAGAGGAAATCACGGTCGCTTTAGAAGCCCTAGAGGCCGGAGCAATCACAGTAAAAGAGTTTAACAGAATAAAAACCAAGGTCTTCGAAAAATAAGTTACAGAAGCCCATCCGGCAAAGATCTTATGCGAACTATAATAGAAAAATTAAAAAAAGGGATTTTATTTGGCCTGTATTTTTCAATTGACTCCATGTCTAGTTCCACACCTAGGCCAGGCTCTTGGGGCACAGTAGTGTAGCCATCCTCAAGCGGTTTCAATTTTTAAGAAGATGTTTTTAAAAAGACCATCGATACTGGAAACTGGAACTATATCATGTTTAACATATCAAATCCAGAATATTATCTCGTGATCAGTAAATTGAGGGTTTCGAGGAAGTGACGACTCTATATCCTACAACTTGAAGGAATGTTCTGGACAAGTCTACGGCTAGCATAATTTTCTAGTATTTGATAAGCAGGGTGTCTAGGGTGAAAAATTGATGACGACACAAGAAAAACTCATTAAAGATTTTATCTAATATTGTTTCAACATTCCCAAAAAATTGCAATAGTTAACACTAGACCAGCTCCGACTCTACTTAACTTCTTATATCTTATAATTGCACCTATTAGCATTAGCTTGATACTTTTTTTAAAAAATCTTTTAATTTGTTTGGCTTGTAGGAAATGATTCCCCAAGAAGGTTCGGGTAGCGTCTTTTTAGTATTTGAGTTTTTACTCATATACGACACATATTTTTTGAAGACTGTATTAATAGCGTTCATCCATCCCTTTTCCCCTTCATCCCACTTTCCTAAGCGTTTGAATTGCCAATCAATGTAGTCGCTAAACCAACAAATCATCGTGATTCCATTTTCGAAGACGTGATCAAAGTTATATTTAAAAAACCAAGCGGGATAGGGGTTAAAGGCCCACCAGAATTTTCTATTGAGTTTTTCATTCCAAATTGCCTCAAACCACCTTTGTTCTTCTTCGTCCAAAGCCTTCATTTTAGAAGGGTCTATAAGTAACTTCCCCTCGACTAATTCCTTAGGTTTAACTTCTCTCGTCACGATTGTCAATTTTGGACAGTATTCAGGGTCTAATATATGTGATTTTTTTCGATTTTTGTATAACCATTTTAAAAAATAAAGTGTTGTATGTCGATATACTGCGTGAAGATACGGAATATAACCTCTCCCTGTGTAGATCATCAGAGGTGTACCAGCAGGAATCATCTCACATTTATATTTATGGTCAAGATAATCCATGAAATCATCGACGTCTTTTTGGTGTTTAAGATGTTCTTTGAGGTCTAAGAATAGTCCAGTTTTTTTAGGTTTTGAGATCTTCTTTGCGACATCATTGAATTCCCCTAGAAATTTCTCGAACTCTTTTCCACCGGAAATACGGTCATGACGATAAAACCATTCTTTTTCGTTATTTCCTTCTTTTTTTCCTGATTTCAAATCAATTTCAAGGTAATCACAGTCCTTGTAAGCGTTCTCAGTAGCCTCTTTCGAATAACATTTTACACCATAGCCTTTATAACCGCAATTATGAGCTATAATTATTGGATTCAATATCCATTTTGGTGCTTTTTTTAGGTTTAAGATTTTCATTTTAATCACTTGAGGAGAATTACACGCCGCGTTGTTGTTTATTCTTATATGAAATATTTATATTTTTCTCTAGTATCTTAAATAGATGAAGGTAATGTTTTTCAAAAATCAGAGATAATGTATAACTCATTTATAAAAAAATAACAAACTAATAATTATGAATGTTAATGCCGATGTTATTTGTGAGAGAGCTGATAGCAAGTTAAGATATATCCTGAGTATTAGTTGGAAGGTGAGATGGTTAAAGAAGAAAAATTGTAGGGAAATGAGTGATGAGGAACTTGAAGCTTGGAGGAAAAGAGCAGCAGATGCAAGGCTAGTGGGAAATCCGACTGAGGCCGGAAGGTCGCTCCGAGTCATGCAAAACCCAGTCAGACGAGAGATTATGACGCTTCTCAAAGATAAGGCTCTAACAATAAGAGAAATAGCAGACAAATTAAACTTGGAAGAAAAGGTATTAGGGTTTCATCTTCAAGTCCTAGAACAATCCTTCTTTATTAAAATAATAGACGGAAACACGGTAGACTTGACACCTCCAGGAGTAGCATACACAAGACATGTAATAAAATGAAAAAGTGTAAAGGAAATGAAGAGTACATCTCTGCAAACATTTTTTAAAAATAAGAATATGTACATCTATTCTCTCTCCACTATTTTTCTGAGCGGAAATGTGAGAACCTGCCTCAGATTGAGAATGGAAATTCTCAACAAAAAGAGAGTATACCACTTGGCCCACAACCCAAAAAACAGGTATATTTTAGACTATGCCGTGTGTCCACACCGTAAAATGTATATATTTTTTATAAATAACTTATAACAACGATAAAAAAAAGTGAGGATTTATGAGTAAAGCAATTACTACCGGGGTTTTTGGCTCAGTATCGGGCATAGTGACAACTGTAGTAGGAATTCTGTGGAGTATTCGGTACTTTGAATTCATTGGAGCACGTGACTCTGCGGTTACCATTCAAAACCTTCCAATTATAAATCCAAGCTTCCTTGAACTGGCGGTCCATCTGGGCTTCTTTCAAAACATCCATGTAAGCAGTTTGCTAAGTGGTTTACAAGGTTTAACCACTATCCTAGCCTTGCTCCTGGTTTTAACCTTAATTTTGACCGGCGTAGGACTCTACGGACTCGGCAAAATAGAAGGAAAATCCATGGGTGTCGTCAGTCTAGTGGTCGGAGTAATAGCTGCCATAATAGTCCTATTACTGTTACTAGGTGGGGCGGTAGCTGGTTCTAGGACACCAACAATTATTTCATTGCTCACATCCATTTACGCTCCCTGGTTGATTACACAGTATCCCATTTCCGTCATTGTCCTTGCAGGTGGAGTGCCCCACGTCAATATTCTCTTATTATCTCTAGGTCTCTTAGTATCTGGTGTTGCACTTATCATATTTGGAGCAACGTTCATCAATGTAAGAGAAGGTCTGGACAGCTCAAATCTAAGTTTGGCGACGGGGATACTATCTATAATCGCGGGAATAGTACTATTTTTCGTGGTATTGCTTGCATTCATAGCATTCATTATCCTGTTCGTTACCTTCATAATGGCAGCCCTAGTATTCTTCCAGTCACGCGAATTGGCTTAACCCATTCTTCCCCTTTTTTTATTTTAAGATTCTGATTCTATACTATTGCGTCTTCTCTGATTTTCTAATAAAAAGAGAGATTAAAAAAATAAAAAAATGGAAAGATGAGATTGTTACTATTCTTTTGATAGAACGCTGAGTCCAAACCTATCTCATCCTTAAGGTTACTATTAATTTTTATAACGCTGTATCTAGGGTTTTGCATGGGTGAATTTTTTATAGGTAATAACGGATCATAGGTTATCTGAGCTGGACTTGAAGAAATAGTTAATATATTATTATGTGTATTTAATAGTCATAAAGCGTTGTGTTTGGCGTATTTATTATTTTGTTAGGTGGAATAATTCTATGGAGAAAGCGTATCGAGCGTCTTGGAATTTGCTAAGAGAGAAGATGAAGAAGGAAAGAAAAGAAGAACTAGCACTGGTGGACGAGACTAAAGAATCGGACATAATAGTCGTGAGAGGTCAGTATGATCATATTGAAAATGTTTTCGAGGCGTTAGGCGTTCCTCATACGGTTATTGGTCCCGAGCAGGTTGGTGACATTCCTCTTAGCTCTAAGCAGTTGTTGCTGATTGATTGTCCAGGGTATCTGGATAATAAGGGGATTGAGAAGGTTCAAGGCTTTGTCAGGGACGGCGGCTTCCTTTTTACCACGGATTGGTCTCTCCTAAACGTGCTGCAAAAGGCTTTCCCCGGATTTGTGGAATACAACAATAAACCCACCGGGGACGATGTTGTGAAAATCGAAGTGTTGGATTCTGAAAATCCTCTGGTTAAGGGTGTCGTGGAAGACAAGGATACTCCTGTTTGGTGGCTCGAGGGAAGTTCTTACCCCATCCGCATTTTGGACAAGGAAAAGGTGAGGGTCTTAATCAAGAGCGATGAGTTGAAAAAGAAGTACGGCGAATCACCAATAGCCATTACTTTCACAGTGGGCGGCGGCAGGGTGATTCACATGATTAGTCACTACTATCTGCAGAGAAGCGAAACTAGAACAGAAAGACAGAAGATGAGTGCAGAGGCTTACGCCGCGGAGAAAGGAGTTGCAGCAGCTCCTGCGATGAAAAGCGAAATGAAGGGTCTTTCCTTGGGTGAGGTGGAGAGTGCTTACTCCTCAGCTCAGTTCTTCACAAACATTCTGGTTGAGCAGAAAAAACAAGTTAAAAAAATGGAGTCTGAACAGTCTGAACAAGGGAAAAAGGATAGCAAAAAGAAAAAAGGGAAATGATTTCCAAAATAGATAAACCTTCTAAAATTTCTTTTTTCGATAAATCTTTACTTTTTCCACCCTAAAACGGTATAATGTTATGAAAAGCCGATTATTTTTTTATTTTATAAATCTGTTTTTACCCGAAAAGTAAAGTTTTTATAAACAGTTATGTAAAGCAGTATAGCATGGAGGGTGTTAAAGAGTATCTGAAAAAGGAAACGGTTTTGAGGGAGAAGTATTTTCTGGGCTGTCTTCTGGGAATCCTACTGGCCTTGATTAGTTTATCCCTGAGTGAGTGGCAATTCTTGTCTTACACCCTTCTTCCTGGACCTCCGGTGTTTATTTCTGTTACTGGGCAAATTGTCTGGACTTCGACGGGATTTCTAATTTTTACGGCTGGAGAGATTTGCTTCTTTTCATCGCTGATGCTTCTGATTGAAAAAAAGAAGATGGTAGAGTCATGGACAGCTTACATGGGTAAAACCGCGTTTTTTCTAGTGGCGTGTATGACTCTGGTGCAGAGGAGTAGTGGTTACACCGCCTTTAGCTCAGCTCTGGTGGACGGTTCGTTATATTTGGATAACAGGTATACGGGTCTGGTTCAGAGTGTCGTTTTGACCTCCATTATTATTAGTTTGTCTCTGGTGTTGACCTCTGATTTTCTGCTGAGAGGTAGGATGGTTGAGAAGCCGAGTGAAAAGTTTTATCGCACATCAGGGATAGTGACCGTACTTTTTGGATTGACTATGATTTTTCTAATATTTTTCAGGATTCCGAGTTATTCTTTCAACGCCCTTCCTGGACTTGGTTATTTTTATACTCAGCACATTTTGCTATCTACGGTCGATTCCTTTGAGTTGATTGGTGTTTTCTTTTTGGTGCTAGGATGTGTAGTCATCGGCTTTCAAAGAATCCCGCCCCTTGTCAAAGGGTATCAACTGGTTAGCGGGTCTATTCTTACTCTGCTAGCTTTTCCACTAGCCTTCTTTCCTGTTCAGATCTGGATAGAGAGAAATATTTTCTATTCATCACTTCTCGCACCCCTAGACCTCGACATTCTCCACGGCATCTTTCCCTTGAATTTTAACCTTTTCACCTATCTCTCCCTAATACTTTTTACGGTGGGAGTATGTGTTTACGTCCAAAAATCGAAGATTAAAACTCTGATTTTGATCGCATTTCTAATCTACATATTCGAATATCCGGGATTCCACGGATCTGTGCTTTCGCATTATTACATTCCAGCCCTAACTCCGACAGTCCCCCTACCAATGTACGTTGGCTTAGCAATAGTCGCCACTGTGATATCAATCCCACTAGTTACACAGAAGGACTGGAACGTTAAAGACTTTATACGCAGAATGTTCAAACCCTCCTCTAGAACTACAATAGTGTTACTCATAATATTAGCGATTCTCATACCCATTATATTACTAAATAGTAGTAGAGTAACTTCAGTGCCGTTAACACAGTCCCTGTTAGCATCACAAAGCCTGAGCGCAAGAGACAAAATCGACCCCTATTTACTCAACCTTAGCATCTCCTCCACGCAAAATGTTTCGGTTATATTGAGATTTAGTGGGCCTATCTCACAGGATGACATAGATAGACTGAATAACACTCCCTATTACAATTTCACTTTTGAAGAATATGATGGGAATTATGCGATTTATTCGGTGAAGGCTTACTATGCTATCTATGGTAATATTAGTGCGGATAATAGTACAGATCTTGAGCAAAAATTGATTCTACTGGTTACTGATTTTCCCCTGAGCTATATATTGTTTAACAGGAATCCGTCAACACCTCCCGACATTGACTCCCACCATGCGGTATATTACTTTGTTGGAGCGGATATACTTCAAGCATTTAATATTACTGGGAAGGGAACTACCATAGCAGTGGTTGATTCAGGGGTGAATGACTACGCGGCGGATTTGAGAGAGAAGAGAAACGGCAGAGTGATTTATCAGGTAAACTTTCTCACGGGACAGGAGGGAGATCCAAGAATTGTGGGTGAATTGACCCCCCAGGGTACTTTAATACACGGAACTCTAGTTGCCATAGATGTTGCAGGTGTGAGGGGGATAGCCCCCGATGCTAATATAATAGACCTTAAGATTAAAACGGGAAGCGGGGAGTCTTTCTATATGGTCTGTGTCTATATGGCGGAGGCTCTCGACTGGTGCGTGAGAAACAAAGACCGCTTTAACATCTCTGTGGTTGAACTCGCTTTAGGCAGTAGGGACCAGGTTTACGGATTCTTAACGGATGCGGTGGATCGCGCTTTTCTAAATGGCATAGTAGTGATTGTTGCAGCTGGCGGTTATTTGGATTTCACTAAGAACCATATCGGAGGATTGTTAACACCCGGAATAGCGGACTGGGGTATAACCGTTGCAGCTACTATGGATATTTTGGACGAGTCTTGGTCTCCAGTAAGTCCACTCGGCCCCTCGCCCCACTGGTGGCTTCCCAAACCAGAGTTAACTGGTCCCGGGATGTTTACCAGTAGCTCTGTTCCGATGGTCGCCGGAATTTCACTTCTCTTAATACAAAAATGCACTGAGCTAGGGTTGCCTCCTATTCTCTGTGCCGTGGTACTTCGTTGGGCGTTGATATCTGGAGCGCAGGAACATGATCTCGGTCTTCCGGGTTGGGATATTCAATACGGATTCGGTAGAGCTGACGCCCTGACTTCATTCTTATACTTGGTTTACTACCTTCAAATTTGATTACCGTTTTCCTCTTTATTCCTCATTTTTCCACTCTATTTCTTCAGCCCAGAATCTTTCCTGGGGGTCTACCCGGGCTGCTTCGGCCATTGCTATCTCGAAGATTTTTTGAGCTCTTTCGACGTTCCTGTGTGCTGGTTTTTCGCCTATTGCCATTTGAACCAGTTCTAGTACGTGGAAGATGGGGGTTTTCCCTTGGCTTAGGATTTTCGCTATTGAGAGAACCCATTGGCACCCGCCGCAGTACAATGCTAGAGCACTGGCGCCGGTGTCCTCAGCCTCCCTATATCTTCTCGCAGCCGCGTTAAGTATGTCCTCCACACGGTGGCTTCCAGCAAAGGCAGCCATCCCACAGCAGAGAGCTTTGTCTCGGTTATGCTCCATTTCCACAACCTTGACTCCTAGGATTTGGAGAATTTGCCTCGACAGGTCAAAATATTTATTTCCGAAAGGCTTAGCTTCGCAATTATCATGTAGGGTTACTGTCCTATTCAACTTGGATTTCAGTTTCAGCTTTCCCTGGTCGATTCTTTCCCACAGCCAGTCCAGCATGGGGATGATTTCGAAATCGAATTTTGCCCCAAATCTGGGATAAACGTTCTTGTACATGTTGCAGCCGGCTAAGCAGGGGGTAATCATCCTCTTCACTCCCAGATTTCGGAACTGCTTTTCTAGCTTTTTCGCGATCTGCTCGGAGGTTTCCAGCACACCTATCCGGTACCACGGCTCCCCGCAGCACAGTTCCTGCGACCCCATGAAAGTCACATTTTCAAAGAGTTTGGAAAAACTGAGATAGGAAAGAAAAATCATATTGCAGCCGGGATAGAATACCTCTTTGTTCTTCTCAAGGTTGGCCCAGGATTCCACAGTTTTCTTTTCATCCTCGGGAAGGTGCTCCAGCAGCGCTGAGCCGAAGTTTGGAAACTGGTAGGGCAGGAAAAACTTCGCCGCCCTTGGTAACCCCTTCTCCTGGTATCGCTTATACCATCTGTACAGTATTAGTTCGTAGGGGCGACTGTAGTGGGGGCAGAAGTTGTTGCAGGACATGCAACTGGTGCATTTTGTTAAAACCTCGGTTTCCTCTCCGTTAACCAATTTTTTGAACTCTGTTCTCGCTTGGTCTATGGGCATCTCCATTATGGGGCACTGGTTTAAACACAGACCGCACAGATCGCATGACTCCCTATCAAAAAAATTGTACGAAGTCAACAAAACACCTCTCAAGTTATAATGCATTCTCCGTTTCACGGATATAAAAGTCTGATTCCAAGCTTTTTCGACAATTAAGGTGAACTGAGGTCTTTGAAATCCATTGAAACATTGGGAAGGGTTGGTTTTTATTGTGTGTGGAGAGAAATCTTAATTTGGGTTGAAGAGGGAAAAATATGGCGAGTATGAATTGTGTGGGGTGATATTATGTTGGAATCCGATTCCCAAATAAATGAAAACTGTTACCAGATTGATATACAGCAATGGGGTGTACCGCGAGTAGGAACAGTGTACGTAGTCAAAGGCGAGAAGATATTTCTCGTCGACTCGGGCACCAGCCAAACCACGGAGAAGGTTTTAAAGACTCTTGAAGAATTCAAAATCAATCCCAAAACAATAAACACTATGATTATAACACACGAACACTACGACCACGGAGCCGGAGCAGCTGTACTCCTAAAGAAGATGCCCACAACAATGGTTTTAGCTTCAGAGAAAACAGCGGAGATATTGAGAGACCCCAGCATGTTCGAAGAGACTTCAAAAAAGTATTACGGTGAGGCAGCGGGACTCGTTAGCCCGTATCCCCCGGTGAAAAATGTGGAGGTAATTGAAGAGGGAGACAGCATAGATCTGGGGGGAGAGATTACCCTAGAAGTGGTGGCGCTTCCGGGACACACGCCGGGAAGCATAGGGTTATTTGAGTCGAAGACAAAGACCTTTTTTGCCGGCGATGCGGTGTGCAATTATAATCAGCAGTACGAATTTTACATGCCTCCATCCTTTCCCGAACTTTTCGACTATGAGACGTACCTCAAATCGCTGGACAAAATACTCAGCTACGACTTAAAGTATCTTTGCATGGGACACTTCGGCACCCAAAAGCAGCCCAAAGCAAAACAGGTTGTGAAAAAAGCGGCGGAAACAGCCAAAGACTGGAAGAAAATAATATCCGATGTTTACAGAAAAACCAAGAGCGAAGAACAAGTATACAACAAGTTACTGGAAAAATATGGGGATAACGAGTATGTTAAAAACTTTCCAGAACTAATTCGAAAAAGCGTACTAGGCCAACTCATAAAAGGATACATAATTTCCCTAAAACTCTAAGACCACTCGGCTAAAAGACCCTTCGAGAGAAACCTTTCCCAATTAAATTTTTCTACAATTTTTAACGAAGCCTTTGAGACTGCTATAGAACACATATTCAACAATATCAAAAGGGTTGCAGAAGAAAGCTCTAATTTAGAGATAGGTTACAATTAATGATGACACAATATTTAAATTCGAAAACACTTCAATGTGGGTAACTAAATTTTGAGCAAAAAGAAAAAATATAATATATGAAGAAAAAGTATAGTGATGATTAACTCAGCGAACTCAATTTTTGAGAGGCGAAATAAAAAATGGTTGGAATTAAGGCGTGTGGAGCCTACATTCCCCTCTATAGTTTAGGTCGAGACCTGGTTGCCAAAGCCTGGGATTTCCCCTCAGTACCCGGATCCAAAGCCCTCGCAAATAATGATGAAGATAGCATAACTATGGCGGTTGAAGCCAGCTGGGACTGCTTACACAAAATAGAGCCCAAAACGGTTGACGGACTCTACTTCGCCACCACCACCGCACCCTATGCTGAGAAACAGGGCTCAGCCCTCATAGCAGCAGCACTGGACATGAGAAAAGACATCCAAACCATAGATTTCACAGACTCCCTAAGGGCGGGAACCACCGCCATAATAGCTGCCTACAACGCTATCCAGAGCGGAGCGGCAAAAAGCATACTCGTTGTAGCCTCCGACTGCCGAATAGCTGAACCAGAAAGCATGTTTGAGTTCCAGACTGGAGACGGAGCCGCAGCCATACTATTAGCAAAAGACGATGTAGGAGCCACCATAGATGGATTCACCTCGGTCGCGGATGAGTTCACCGGACCCTGGAGGAGAGAAAAAGACACCTACATAAGAGAATTTGAGGTCAAACACGACGCAATATACGGTTATGCGAACCAAGTCGGTACAGTTCTAATGGGACTAGCGCAAAAGTACAAATTAGATCCTAAGGGCATAGCTAAGCTCGTCATGTACTCCCCGGACCCCCGAGCACCCGGAGAAATAGCCAAAAGAATGGGAGTCGACGCAGGGAAACTTCAAGACTCAATGTTCTTCGCGATAGGAAACACTGGAACCCCACTAGCCCTCATGATGCTCGTAGCAGCCCTAGAACAAGCTCAACCCAATCAAAAAATGGTTGTGGTCGGTGTAGGAGACGGAGCCGACGCCCTACTACTAACCACCACAGACAAGGTTGCACAAACAAAGGGCAAAAGAGGATTAACCGGACACATATTCTCAATGAAACCCCTAAAAAACTACAACGAATACATAAGAAACAAACAACTCTTGGAAAGGGAGAGATTCTCCAGAAGAACCAGCACCGTAATCTACTACCGAGACAAAAACAAAATCCTAAACCTCCACGGAATGAAATGCAAAAGCTGTGGAGCAATACAGTACCCCATCCAGAGAGTCTGCACCGAGTGCGGAGCGAAAGACAACTGGGAAGAAATAAGACTACCCAAAACCGGAAAAGTATTCACATTCACCCTAGACCACTTGGTGGGAGGAGAATACCTGGTAACACCAGTACCCCGAATAATAGTAAACCTCGACGGCGGAGGAAAAATCTTCCTTGAGATGACCGACTGCGACCCCAACGAAGTAAAAATCGACATGCCCGTAGAACTAACCTTCAGATGGCTACACGAATCCGCATACTTCAAACACTACTACTGGAAATGCCGACCAATAAGAGGAGGAAAATAAACAAAAAAATAATTATGGAAAAGGAGAAATGAAAAATGCCAGGAACCATAAAAGATAAAGTAGCCATAATGGGAGTCGGCTACACCAAATTTGGAGAATTATGGGATAAAAGCCAAGAAGACCTCATGGTAGACGCAGCCTACGAAGCCTACAACGACGCCGGAGTAGAACCCAAAGACATCCAAGGAATATGGGTAGGAGTCTTCTACTACTTCACCGGACTATCCGGCTGCACAGCAGTAGAACCCCTAAAACTGTTCGGCAGACCCGCAAGCCGAGTCGAAAACTTCTGCGCCTCAGGAATGGACGCCTTCCGAAACGCCTGCTTCGCAGTAGCCAGCGGAGTCTACGACATCGCACTCGCCTGCGGAGTAGAAAAACTCATGGACGCCGGATCAAGAGGACTACCCGGACTAAAAGACTTCGGACACCCCGTATACGGAACCGCAAGCGCCCCCGCAATGTTTGCGCTCGCAGCCACAAGAGCATTCCACAAATATGAATGGACCAAAGAAGACTTGGCCAGAGTTGCTGTTAAGAACCATTTCAACGGTGCGAAACACCCCAAGGCTCACTTCCGAAAAGAAGTAACAATGGAAGAGGTAATGAAAGCTCCGATGATAGCATCTCCCCTGGGCAGATACGACTGCTGTGCCATGAGTGACGGAGCCGCAGCGCTAATAATAACCCGTCCAGAAATAGCCAAAGAGTACAACCACTCGGATGACTACGTGCTGGTTAAGGGAAACGGTCTCGCGGTGGAAACCGTGATGCCCTTCTACAAACCCAGCTTCGACTACCTAGGCTTCCCCGCAACACAAAAAGCAGCACAAGAAGCCTACAAACAGGCGGGAGTAAAAGACCCCCGAAAAGAAATTAGTTTTGCAGAAGTACACGACTGCTTCACAATCACGGAACTTCTGAACTATGAAGACTTGGGATTCTGCAAGAAAGGAGAAGGCGCAGAACTAATCCGAGAAGGAGTCACCGCCATAGACGGAGAACTACCAGTGAACCCCAGCGGAGGACTAAAATGCTTCGGACACCCAATCGGAGCATCGGGATGCCGTATGCTAGTTGAAGCCACAAAGCAGCTGCAGGGTAGGGCGGACGGAAGACAGGTAAAAGACCCCGTCTTGGGGCTTGGTCACAATCTAGGTGGTCCGGCTTCGGTTGCCTCAGTAACTGTTCTCGGAAGAAAATAGGCAATCCTAAAAATTACAAGGGTTTAGTAGCGCAACATAAAGAGCTAACCCAATTTTCCCTTCTTTTTTGTTTGATTTGTAATATTGTCTAGTGTAATAATTTTTTATACTTCGGTGAAAGGTATCTTTAAGATTTAATGAGAAATAAATAATTTCTTTTTGAAGATTCCTTTCTAAAGCGGAATTACCCCCGATTTGGTCATGTCTACCAGCTCAACAATCCTATTGCTGTGTTTCCATATTTTTGAGCCGAGTATTCCTAAGGGTACATAATCAATACGTGAATGGGAAAAACTAGCACATCCTTTTTTTATAATGCGGACGAATTGTATATAGTGTATCTGCTTTAATTTTGAAATTTTTCAGGAGAAGTAATAAATGGAGTCAGAAAAAAAAGTGATCAAGGAGATAATAGAAGAGTATCCGATCATAAAGTTTGAGGATTTTAAGTGGGAGTGGGTAACAGCACCAGACGAATGTTGTGTTAGAGGAATTTATTTATTTGACAGGAAATTAAAGGAGATTCCCGAGTTTGTTAATAGGTTTACAAAATTGCGGAGTCTAAGTCTTACCAAAAACGAAATCATGAAAATAGAGGGATTGGAAAACTTAAAATTAGAATATTTGTACCTTGATAATAATAAAATAGCGAAGATAGAGGGGTTAGAGAATCTTACACGATTAAAATGGTTACATCTTAATGATAATCAGATTAAAAAGATAGAGGGCTTGGAAAATCTGACTCAATTAACAGTGTTAAGCCTTGGTGATAATCAAATTCAAAAGATTGAGGGATTAGATAATCTCTCTAGTTTGTGGGACTTGGCATTATATAATAATGAAATTACAAAGATTGAGGGATTAGAAAACTTGTCCAACCTTTTTCGTTTAATTTTGTCAAACAATAAAATCAGAAAAATAGAGGGTTTAGAAAAACTTGATTTACGTGAACTGTTTCTTGGTAATAATCAAATATCGAAAATAGAGGGTTTGGAAAATCTTTCCAGATTAATACAATTACACCTTGACCATAATCAAATCCTGAAAATTGAGGGTTTGGAGCATCTTCAGCGGTTTAAAGCCCATGCAGAAAATGAGTCGTATTCAGACAGCACAGGTTGCGTTGTATTAAATCTAAGTAATAACCAAATTACTAAAATAGAGGGCTTAGAAGGCTTTTATGAATTAATGGCGTTGGAGCTTAATGATAATCAGATTACAAAGATAGAGGGCTTAAATAAACTTAACAAATTAGAAACATTGGGTCTCGGAGGTAATCAGATCGAAGAGATTGAAGGAATAGAAGAATTAAAACGGCTAGAAAGTTTAAACCTAAGTCAAAATCGGATCAAGAAGATAAAGGGTTTAGAGAACTTTAGGGTTTTAAGAGAATTACATCTTGGCAATAACCAAATTTCCAAAATCGAAGAATTAGAGAAACTAAGCCGTTTACAAGTATTAGATCTTCACGATAATCAAATTGATAGGATAAGTGGACTGGAGAACCTCTCTCGATTACAAATATTGTGCCTCTCCAATAACCAAATCACGAAGATAGAAGGATTAAATACAGAAAATGAAGATTCCAAACTTTTTGATTTAGAACTTGAGGGGAACCCGTTATTAGAGGAAGAGAAGTTAAAATTACCGAAGATAGAAGAAACATTAAAAAGAAATCTGGAGAATTACCAGCAATCTTTAAAATATAGAGTGGATTAAAGACCTCATCAAAATAAGTATTATAACACCAACAATGAGAAATATTCCTGAAATAATAAAGGCTTGCATGGACTCCCAACCCCGGAGTACTTTGGAATATTTGGGATTTATTGTTTGCAGAGAGAATGATTCTTCGTGTTTTTGTGGAGATTGACTCGATTTACGGGGGATGGAAAAACCCTTTTGAGGAAGCTCTTTCGAAAGCTTAATTATGTTTGATTCTTAATTCTTTAAGGAGGAATGTGTTTTTTGATGGAGGTTTGTGTGTTTTGAAGAGTATTCCTATTCAGGCTCCTTTGTATCCCGAACCACCGTACAAGTATCCTGGTGCTCGCGGCGTTTTGATTATCTACGAGACAGAGCCGAATAATATCAGGAAGATTTTGCCGGATGTTCTTGAAGTCGGTGACATGCCTCTGGCGTTTCTGGGTGTTATGGAGTATCCGGAGTGTATTCCTCTTGGACCCTACAATGAGGCTTACCTTATGGTACAGGCTAAGTGTGGTGATGTGAGTGCGTGGTTTGACCCCTTCATGTGGGTGACCACCGAGGAGGCTTTGACTGCAGGTAGGGAGATTTGGGGTTTTCCGAAGAAGATGGCGGACATCAAGGTGTTGCAGGAGGAGGAGAGGGTTACGGGTGTGGTTGAGCGCAAAGGTGTTAAAATTATTGAAGCCGTGGTGGAGCCTTCGGGGCCTTTGGAGATGCCTTTTGAAGCCTCGATTATGACGTTTAAGCAGATGCTTCGGGGTGACGGTTCTGGGCTGGATGTGAAGAAGGTTCTTCTGACCATCAATCCGCTGGAAATTAAGAAGATGATGGCGGGTGAGGGAAAAATCAAATTTGGCAAATCTAAAGAGGATCCAGTTCACATTCTACAGCCTAAGAAGTTGGCGGCGAGCGTCTACGTGGAATACGATATGACTCTACCCTACGGGAAAATCATCAAAACCATCGTCTGAACCGCTTTGCTTCCCTTCTTTCTTTTTTTGTATACTTTTTGTGTGGAAAAAAGATGTGTTGTGGTTTGGAGTATTCTTTGGTGCTTATTTGAGAGACCCAAACATGAATTAAAATGCTGTCGTATATTTGGTTGAAACCAGATAGGAACTTTCACTTTATGTAATCCTTGTAGATTTTCTCCCAAAACAGTTTCCTTATCTCGTGTGCACCACATGAATTAGGTTCGATGACTAGCCTCAGCCATGTCAAATTATCCTCAGGATTGTAGTATTTATCTTTTGGGTCGTCGTAGTTTACTCCGTGACCCAGAAAGTGTTTATGAATGTCTACCAGTGTTAAGCCTTTTTCTTGGGCTGCTTCTTGGATTCTTTTGTTCCAGTGGTCGAGTACCTTTAATCCGTCGGGCCAGGGTGAGTAGCCTTCTTTTTCTAAGCCGCCGCCGATTCCGTCTGAGGGGTCGTAAATGTTTCCTATGTATATTCGGGCGGGTTTGGGAAATTTTGCTGGGTCTTGCAGGATGGTTATGATTTTTCGGAGGTTTTTCTGCATTTCGTAGCTTAGTTTTAATCCTTTTTCTTCTTGTACTCCGTAGTGGTGTAGGAGGTCGTTTCCTCCGACTGTCATTATGATTATTGTGGGTTGGTTTTCTCCGGTGGGAACTTTGGAAAGCTGCCAGTTGAGCACAGTGTCTGTGGTGGCTCCATCAGATGTAAGGTCGTGGTGCCTTATTCCGGGGTAGAGAGTGGCCAAGTCTTTCCCTTTCCAGTCGGGGTAAACGTCGTCCAGATTTTTGTAGAGAAGTGATGCTGCACCCCATCCCGGTCCTCCAGCGTAGTAGTCTATTAGCATGCTGTCACCTAGGGCCACGTAACACTGTGGTTCAGAGACTTTCCGCTTCATATCTTCTCCACTACCATTAAGGAATTAACATAACTAGGAGCTGTTTTTAATGGTTTTTGTGGGGCAATAACTTGTTAGAAGGTGTTTGGTGAAACTTGGTTAAGGTGGGCTCCATTTTTTCAATTATTTGAGATGGTGGAAAGCATGACTTACATCTGCTCCAGATAAACGGTTTTTTACATGTTTCTGCAGCAGAGATAGCAGGACCTGATACATTATGGCACGCGCTAAATATTGTTATTCAGCTTGCTTTTTCCAAATAACTAAACGGGGTCGTCTTTTGGAAATTCCACATTTTTCCCTCATAAAAAAACAAGATAGATTATCTCACAATTATCCAAAACAGGTTTATCCAGTTTCCAACATTCACACCGATGCCTAGAGTAAAAGTTTGTTTCGTAGGGCATTCTCAATAAAAAGATGAATATTTTTCGGGATTTGGATGTGCTAATTTTCGAGAATAGAATTATAAGAGATAAAATAGAATACGTTTTTGCTTTTAAAAGATAAGGGGAGAAGAAAACAGGAACAATCATGAGATTCTTATGTTAAGCCGGTCAAGAATAAATATGGATAAAAAGGAGATGAATGGATGAATAAAGTTAAAGAGTATGGTCTACTTGGTGTGAAAACTTACGACTTAAGGATACTCCCCGATGAAAGAGGCTTCTTCTTAGAGGCGTTGAGGAGAGACTGGAAAGAGCTTCTGGGTGAGGACGAGATAATACAGGTAAATGTTAGTTTTAGCTATCCCGGAATAATTAGAGCGTGGCATCTCCACTTGAGGGATCAGGTGGATTATTTCTTAGTTTTAAAGGGAGCACAGAAAATCTGTGCTTATGATGATAGGGAGGGTTCTCCAAGCAGGGGTAAACTCGTGGAAATAATGTCCAGTGAAAAGAAATTGCAATTAGTTAGAATTCCCGGCTTCTACTGGCATGGTACTAAAACGGTTAGTAGCGAGCCTTCTTTAACAGTTTACTTTTCCAATAGGCTTTATGACTATAAGAATCCGGATGAGGGACGCAGACCTTGGAATGACCCAACCATAATAGACCCCAAAACAGGCAAGCCTTTCGACTGGGATAAGCCGCTGCATAAGTGAGGTTTCGAAATGAAGATTTTGGTACTGGGGGCGCAGGATAGATGGGCGTCATATTGATTGAGCGCCTCCTCAATAGAGGTTTTGAAGTTAATGATTTAGATAAGCTGTTTTTCGGGGAGGACTTAATTTATATTTTTTGATGATGTGATCCCCAAACTGAGCATTGAACTCTATGCTCTTGTCGGACAAGTTTAAGAACCTTCCTTCTTTTGTACAGTATCACCTAAGATGGTCCCGTGTTTCATAGGAAGATATTTTTAATGGTTTTTGTCAGGCAATAATTTGTGAGAAGGCGTTTGGTGAAACTTTAAGGCGGCCCCGCTTTTTCAATTATACGAAACACCACCAAGCATCACCTTTCTCTGCTCCAAATAAGTGGTTTTTTCATTTTTCTGAAGCAGAGATAGCGAATGCCTGACACATTATGGTGTATGCTAAATATTGTCATTCGGCTTGCTCTTCCCAAAGATCTACACGGGGGTCGTCTTTTGGAAATTCCACATCGTCCCACTTTATAGGTTCGTTCCTCTTTTTTCTTTTAGTAAGAACTGTGTCTTCAGCCAGCCCGATAGGTAGTGTAGTGTCTGGTTTTTCTAGAATACCATAAAGGTGATAACCGCCAATTCCATCCAGTTTTGTGCCTGGTTTAAGATCGGTTTTTGCGCGTGCGCCGACCTCTAGAGCTCTCTTTTTTTGAACCAGTATGGTTTCGTTATGTTTCATAATTCTTCTAATCGCTAGTGGTGTCTCGTAGTGGCAGAGATGATAAGGTCTCAGAAAAAGGTAGTATGGGCCTTCACCCATCTTGTAGTAGTTCATGAAGAAGCGGTCTTCTGGGTCGTCTGAGTAACCTATTGCAAAAACGCTGCCGCCCGGTTTAGCTCCCATAACGTAGTCCACGACGCCTCCGAGTTCGCGGGCTTGTTCAAGATTGAATGCGTTTAAAGCTTCTTCTACATATTCAACTTTCGGTCCGACCATGCCTGTCTTTAAAAGGTCTAAATCCAGTGCGTTTGCGACTAGCGCCATTTCGATTGCCATCTTGGTTCCGTCGGTATAGGATGCGCATTGTTTCAGGGCAAGCCTTCGTTTCGTAGCTTCTTCCTTGATCGAGTCTGGGTTAGCGTATCTGTCTAGGAATCCCTTATTATTTCCTGCCATGATGGTTTCAAATCCCATGGATGTGATTTCCTCTATCATGCGAACTAAGACCCCGTGCTGGTCTCCGGCATCAGAAGTAACGATGACTCCGTTAGCTCTGGCTTCTTTAGCAAGTAGACGGCCGAAGACTTGGTCGACTTCACTGTTCATCAGAACCACGTGTGTTTTCTGCTTAAGGGCAAGTCTGACTAGGCGGGCAGCCTCAAGAATTGCTGTGGATGCTTCAACTAAGACATCTGGTTTTGCGTCGAGAACTTCTACTGGTTTGGTTGTAACTAGGGTTTCCTCAGATAGGAAAGGTTTTGCCTTTTCTAGTGCGAGGAGGTTAATGTCAGAGATTGCCACGACATCCATGTCTTCGCTTTTTTGAAGTACTTGTACAATGCCTCTTCCCATTGCACCGATTCCCACAACAGCAACACGAATTAAGGTTAACACGCTCCTCATAATTTGTATATGCTCTTTACAATTACTCGATCAGTTACATAATTTGTTAACATATTTTTGACAGTCTCTTTAAAATTTTTTGTTACGTTTAATATTTTTCGATAACGTGTTCCAAGCTTGGAGTTGAACTCTTTGCTCCTCTCGGATAAGTTTAAGCCTTCCTTCTCGTAGATGGTATCCCAAAGGGTCTCGGGTTTCGTGGTAAGAATTTCTGAAGTTCCCTAATAATTATTACTTAAATAAGGTTATTACCAAAAAGGGATTTGCTGTGAAAAATGCACATTCGGTAAGTGTAATCATATTAACTAAAAATGCTGGGGACATTTTTGATGCCTTATTAAATAGAATTTTCAAACAAGAATTTAGTGGAGAATTCGAAGTACTTGTTATAGACTCCGGGTCTAGGGACAATACACTGACTATAGCTAAAAATTATCCAGTAAGGATATACACCATAAAACCTGAAGAATTTCAGCGTGGCAAAACGAGAAATCTTGGCGGGAATCTTGCTAAAAACAATATTATTGTCTACATATCACAAGACGCTATACCCATAGATAGACGGTGGCTTGAAGAATTAGTAATGCCCTTGAAAGATGAGAAAATTGTAGCAGTGTATGGGCGTCAAATTGCTCACAAAAACGCAAATCTAATGGAAAAATTCTTTTATAAATTTTTTTATCCAAAAGTACCAAGAACTATTACTACTAAAAGTATTGAGCAGAATTTAGAAGACTTTTACCTGTCTAACGCGTTTATCTCTAATGTAAACGCAGCCATGAAGAAAAGCATCTGGACGAAAATCAAGTTTGATGAATCAATAGCCTTTTCAATAGACAAAAAATGGGCTATAGATGTTCTAAAAGCAGGATATAATATATCATACGCGCCTGATGCTTGTGTTTATCATTCACATAATTACTCGTTAATATCTGCTTTTAAAAGACGTTTTGACGATGGCGCCGCAATGCAACTAATATGTAAAGGAGATAAGGGAAAATACGGGCCAAGAACAACCATTGTATATTTAATTAATGAGTTTAAATATCTGATGAAAAGTGGGTATTTTATGTGGATACCGTATGCCTTCATATATGAATTTTTCAAGTTAGCGGGAATTATACTTGGCAGGAACGCGGACATGCTACCATATGCGATCAAAATTCATCTAAGTGAAAACAAGAAATGGTGGATGTCTGTTAAGAATAAAACTGCCCGCTAATGGGAATCTAATAGCAATCATTGCTTCTCCTTATGGCTTGACAAAAATAAATTCTCTTTCTCCTTATAAAGGTGAAACAATTTCAGAGCTATGATAAAAATAAGTTTTAACTATGTTTTTTCGCTTTAAGCTCCCATCCGAGATTTATAGACTGTCCTAATATATTGGCAATCTTTTTACACATATTGTGTATTTTTGAAGGTAATAAGGAAGCGCATACAGGTAGATTAAACAAGATGAATCCTTTGCGATCTTTAATTTCAATTATCTCAAAACCAGTGGTTTCTAATAGTTTCATTACATTCCCTTTACTAAATTGTTGTAAGTGTGGGGTTCTTCCTCTCAGAATTTTTCCACCCAATCTGAGTAGAATATCATTGATTGAATATCCATTGGGTACAGAAATGTACAAAAGTCCCTCATCCTTCAAAAGTCTCAGGATCTCTCTTAACACTGCCCTAGGGTTATTTGTATGCTCAATCAAACTATAACAGAGGGCATAGTTAATAATTTTTGATCTAATTGGAATACTGCGCGCATCGCCGACGAAAACATCTTTTACACCCTTAGCTCTCGCAACTTTCATTATTCGCTCATCAATATCAAAGCCCAGTACTTTTTCGTATCCCTCTAATTTCAGATAGGAAATTAAATTCCCAATACCACAGCCAATGTCAAGTATTATAACTTTTTTAGGAATTTTGAGAAGTTCATTAATAAACATGTTTTTAATCACAGGTTTACCTCTATAGTAAGCGACAAATTCCTCAGAATTCGAAGTGACGCCTTCCAATTTCAAGCACCCTTTGTATTAAAATTTCGATTAACACAAAATAATTTTGCAAGCAACATTCATAAATAATATTGTTGTTGCCGTCTTCTAATGTTTAGAGATTTGCGATTGCATTTGACCCCTAAAAGAAACTTTATAAAAATTAGTTGGTTCTAATGTTCTTAACTTGACCTTTTGTAGGTTTTATTATTATTTTTGTTTTTGTGGTTGGTTTATGGGTTTTGTTTCTTTTCTTTTTCTTTTTCGGGTGCGGGATTTATTTTTTCTCCTAGGTTTTCCCAGAATTCTTCTCCCATGGAGTAGAGTCCGCAGCTTGCGCCTGCTCGGAAAGTGTAGAGGTTTTCAAGCTCCTCCATTTTTTCTTTTTCTTTTTCGGTTTCTGTTTGTGTTTTTGTTTTTGGGTTATCTTTTTCTGTGGGGGTTGTTTTCATTTCTCTTCCTCAGTTTTGCTTTCCTGTTTTGCTGTTTTGTTTTCTTTTTCTTGCTCCTCTCTCCATAGGTCCTCATAATAGAAGTACAGCGCGCAGTTTCCTCCGATGCAGCAGGGATAGAGCATGTCTGATCCTATTCCGCTGGTGTCTATTTTGAAATCTAGTGGGGTTGTCTGGCTTGTGTTTTCTTTGTTTTTCTCTTTTGGGGTTTCTTGCATTTTTTCACCGGCTTTTTGTTCTGTTTTCAGCTGTTTTTGGGAAATGAGTGGTGGGTTTAAAAGTTTTCTCTTTGTTCTTGTTTGAAGATAAGAACTGTTTTTTAATTAAAATTTTCCGATAATCCAAGAATATGGAATGCTCTTCTAGGTCTAATAATCTTCATAAAAGGTATCTTATTTGGTAACTTTTTGCTAATCTTCTTGTATTGAAAAGAGTATATGGAAAAAGGGGGGGTTTGATTTTTATACTATTTCTTCACTGCTCGGAAATAGCAGTCTCCGTTCTCCGGCATCTTTTCGGGCATAGTTAATTCGACTTTGAACCTCATGTCGTCGAATACTGTTTTTAGGCAGGAGAGGCAGGCGTCTTGGCAGGGGAGTTTTTTTAGTTCTTTTTCGCTTATCAGGTTTTTGAGCGATTGGTAGATTTTACATTCATCCTCTAATACCTTGAAGCTTAATTCCTGAGAGTTGTTCGCCTCCACCCGAAGAATAGGCATAAGTTGGACTGATAGATATGCTATTTCAATGTATCTCTGGGCTACATGGGGGAAGACGAGTTCGCCGGTTTTTTTGGTAGCCTCAAGGAGGACTTCGTATGTATGGTCGCGATATTTTTCCTGGTCGCTTAGTTCCATGGTTCTCTTCATGAGTTGTTTTCCGTACTCCTCAAAGTCTTTGATGGACTTGCTCTTGGCGTACTTTTTCGCTATGGTTTCAGCGTCGAATTCCTTTTCTATAGTATTAAACAATTCATCGGCGATGTAGTATTGATATTTTTCACCCATTTGTTTCATCCTCACCCTAATCTTTGTGGAGCTTGTGTTTCTGGTTTCGGTTGTTCGATCATCACTTTCAGGGCGTCATTGGGGCATACCTTTACACACTCCATGCATCCCACACACTTGAGAATCATTGGTGCCAGAAGTAGGTAGGATCCCGGTTGGTTTTCGTCTACGGGTTGGTACTTACGGAACATCATGGGATTGGGTGTAACTAAGAATACTTGCCCGGGGCAGATATCAATACATTTCTTGCAAGCGAAGGGTTTGGTACATTTCTGGAAATCTACTGCTATTATTACTTTTGAGCCCATATGCATCACCAAGAATTTTTGAGCACTTCAAATTTGCGGCGGTCGACTAGTTCAATAGCGCCCTGTTTGCACCCAGTTTGGCATAATCCGCAGCCGAAACACTTGGTCAAGTCAATGTAGGGCTTCTCATCTCGTATATTTGCTGTGATGGCACCAAACTGGCAACGGGTGACACACTGAAAACAGCCGGTGCACTTCTCGGGATAGGTGAGAACCGCAGCCCTCTCTCCCTTTAACAGTTGTTCTATTCCATAGTCCAGTCTCCAACGGATACTGAGACAATCACCATAAGTGCAATTGCACAGTCCCCCAATGTAGGGAGCCCCATCCCTCAACCCGAATGTCATCAAAGTGTGAACCATACCCTTCTTGTTCCATGTCTTTAACCATTCTTTGGCTTCCTTGTCGCTGACAAACTCCGCTCCCGCGGCATACCTTGAGGGAATTCTTTCCCATCGAAACATTCCCACCCCCAGTCCGAGGCAGGTCATTCTTGAACGGTCGCGCTCAATGTAGCCGTGAAGCTGCCTGCGACAGTCACAGGCTATGAACGCAATGGGACTCGCGAGATCAATCATGTTTTGCGCATCTTCTATGGTGATTACCTGTCCGCAGTGAATGTCCCTAGCCATCCTGTTAACGGTAGCGACGAGTTCAGGGAATTTCTCCGGTTCCAGATTCTTTGCTTGCAACGCCTGCAGTGCAAGGATACCGAACTGTGCTTCTAGGTTTGTTCCTGCTCCCTCAGGTTGGCGACCAACTCTATTCCTGTGGTACATTTGACGAGCGTAGCGTCTGGCCCACTTATACCAGTACTTTCCAGTACTGTGTTTGGCACAAAAATCACACATATTAAAACGCTCCAAAACAACAAATTCACTCTAACAAAATATTAACAATGTGAGTAATCCACCATAAGATTATAAAAAACAATAGAGGTATAACAAATAAGGATTACGGAAATTAAACCGAATCTCACAGAAAGACCCGGTATTGCTAAAATCAGCTGACAAACCTATAAAACTTAACAAAATACAAGTATATCCAGCTAATACTTGTCCCTCAAAAAGTCGGTGTTTATGGAACTATGAACCTACTCTTCTTGAATTTAACCACTAATCTATGCATCTACTTTAAAATGCTTTCCAAGCAGTACACGGTCAGTGCGGTTTCTTCGCACAAACTTCCTAAACTGCATATTTTGCATAGTTTATCCAGATTCTTGACATCCAAGTCTAGTGTTCCTTCTTTTTCATGAAGCGTGTAAATCAACTTCAAATATTTTTCTTCCACTATTCTGGGAAGTTCATTCCTACTTTCGACTCCATACCTTTCATATACGCCTCTATCTCCCTTAGAGGAATTACATCTCTTGCATGCAGTAACTGCATTGTCTCCAGTGTCTGGTCCTCCCCGGCTTTTAGGTATGAGATGATCTGTGCTTAAAGATTCTTTACTTCCGCAATAAATACATTCACTAGGTCTTTCACGCTCTTTTATGTACTCTCTTATCGACCCGGACCATTGAATTTCTCCATTTTTTAGCTGCTTGAATCTGTCCATAATAAAGCCGTAGTTCTTGGTTTTCCCATACCCCGCCGACTCAGCAATAAGCTTAGCATATTGCCAGTAAATTAAATCTTTTACGGTTCTAACTGCTTTTGGTGGCATATTGGTAATTAGTGTGTATTTATAGATAAAAATATTGTCGAAAAGGGCGTCACTCCCAAATTCAGCAAACACAAAAAGAAAAGACAAGAACACTAAAATCAAGCGATTCAAATATTTCTGACATAACTTATTTGGTGAGAATATAATTAGTGTGGGTGGCGTGGTATGCCATGCGAGGGGGAGGGGGGATTAGGATGAAAAGAGGATAAAAAATCAATTCCCACGTCACCCACGAATAATAGTGTTATAGATAATGATTATATATATTTTTCGGTAAAATTACCCCTTTTTTGGCGCTGGAAATGGAAGATGTGCGTTTCTGCGGCGGTAGAGTGAATGCAGGAGCCTTTTCTAATGGGTATATAGATAAAGGGGGGTCTTTGGTTTTCTATAGGCGGTTGAAATTGGCATCCTAGTGGTGGGGAGGTGATTCTTAGGTTAGAAGAGATGAGGCATGATAGGGAGAATTCAGAATACAAAGAAAACTAATTAAATAAGATTAAATAAATCTATTTTCTTTATTTTTATTCTTTTCTGGCGATTAATCCTATGATTTAAATACTAGTTTTTATTACACTAGCTAAAAAAACTTAGTTTATGGCGGTAAGAGAGGTGACGATTAATGGCTAGGCTTGAAAAGATAGGCGGAACTTCGAGGATTATTCTTATTGGTGGAGTGTTTGCGGTTGTTTCAATGGCTGTCGCTATTTTCTGTATTCTGGGTGCCGTGGTTACATACAGCGGGCTTCCTTTTAGATTCTTAGCGGTTCGTTGGCTTCCTGGTCCCATACCATGGTTGAACACAGGATACTCCATGTTGTCTCAGTACATAAGTGAGCTTGGAATCGGTCCTAGTGCTTCCATGTTTAATATCGGTTTGATTATTACCGGTATTCTGTCGCTTCCCATATTTCCTGGTTTGTTAGGACGCTTCAGAGATTCTGTTATCGCGAAAATTGCAATAGTGTTAGGCGTGGTTGCTGCTGTTGCCTTGATCGGTGTTGGTCTTTTCCCCATGGTTGTATCCTCGTATCACGGATTGGTTTCCATAATTTTCTTCATATCTATTGGAATTGCAATTGTTCTGCTGAGTTATATGATGCTTAAGGTTACGTTTTTCCCGAAGGCGATTGCGGTGTACGGATTTGCATTTGTAGTGGTTGACTTGATTTTCTTAATTTTCGGAGACCCGCTTCCAGAATGGGCGGTCTTCTTCGTAATAGTGACTTGGATCTTAGCAGTAGGAGTATGGGTGCTTATAAAACGAAAAGAAATAGAGGCTTAAAAGCCCAAAACGTGTAACAATCTTTCAAAAATTAACCCATTTTTTCCAATTAAATTCCCAGTACCATCTTTTCTTTTTTGATATAGGAGCAGTTTCTATTCTTTATTTTATGGGAGTTAGTAATTAAATTTCCTACCGTTTAGAAAGACTTAATTATTAGATGAAGTTTAACGAACAGAGTTCATATTTATAACGTGATTTGAGGTGAAAGTAGTGACGAAGTCTAAAGAGACGCTTGGGCATCCGAGGATGGTTCTGATTGGGGCAATATTTGCAGTTGTTTCGATGTCTGTCGACCTTATTTGTGTGCTGGGCGCAGTGTTTACGTATTCCAGTATTCCTTTTAGAATGCTTTGGACTACTTATTTCCCCATGTTGATTCCCAATACGGGGTACTCTATGATGGATCAGGCCATAAGTGAGCTTGGTGTCGGTCCTAGTGCTTTCTTGTTTAATACGGGTTTGATTATCGGAGGTATTCTAACGCTTCCAGTATTCCCTGGTTTGCTAGGGCTCTTTAGAGGTTCTAACATTGCAAGGATTGGAACAGTATTCGGTGTGGTTGCTGCTGCAGGCTCGATTGGTGTTGGCCTCTGCCCCATGGTTGTGTCCCCGTATCACGGCCTCTTTGCTATGATTTTCTTCATATCCGCAGTTATTGCAATTATTCTACTGAGCGTGAAAATGTATCAGATCGAATTTTTCACTAAAGCGCTTGCGATATACGGATTTTTCTTCGCAGCGGTTGACTCAATTTTCCTACTTCTGGGAACCTGGATCATGGAGTGGGCGGTCTTCTTCGTAGTGACGACCTGGATCATAGCAGTGGGTGTATGGGTGCTTATAAAACGCAAAGAGATATAGGTCTAAGCAAATTCCAAAAAAGTGTAAGCCAAAGATTACCACAACCGAATCATCCAATACACTTTTTTCTTTTTTATATAATAGGGGGGCGATTTCTATTCTTTATTTTATAGGATTAGCGCTGAATTTTTCTACAAATTTGGGTAATACTTAATTATTAAGTGAGTTAATAGTAGATACAATTTTGTTTTTATTATGTAAAAAGAGGTGAGGTTAATGGCGAAGTCTAAAAAGATGGCAGTGAGTCTGAGTGCGGCTCTTATTGGTGGACTGTTTGCGGTAATTTCTACGGTGGTCGGTGCTGTTTCTATACTGGGTGCTGTAGTTACTTACACTGTGTTTCCTTTTAGACCCATGGGTATTATGGGGCTTCCTTTTATCATACCGGTGATTAACACGGGGTACAATTTTTGGTATCAGTACGTGAGTGAAATGAGTGCTGGGCCTTCCGCGTTCTTGTATAATGTGGGTGTAATTGTTTCGGGTATTCTTGCTATTCCCGTTTTTCCTTGTATGTTGAGGCTCTTGAGAAGTACTGTTATAGCGAAGATTGGAGTCGTAGCGGGTGTGGTTGCTTCAATCGGCATGAGCATGAGTAGTGTTTATCCTCTGTATGTTCATTCCGCGGAGCACGGCATCTTTGCTATGGTTTTCTTTGTATCCATAGGGATTTCCATTGTTCTTCTGAGTTATGAGATGTTTCGAGGCAAGTTTTTCTCAAAGGTGAATGTGGCACTGGGAGTTATCTTTGTTGGAGTTGACCTGAGCTTTCTACTTATTGGAAACTCGGTTACAGAGTGGTCAGTTTTCTTTATGGTAGTGGTATGGCTCGCAGCAGCAGGAATACACATGCTTATAAGACGCAACGTAACAGAAGTCTAAACAAAAAACCGTACAATAATCCCCAAATTAAATTGTTGTACTAAATAAATTATTTTCATTTTTTTATTAGAATTAAGAATGCAATTCGCATCCATTTTTTATAATTCCAAATTTATTGCTAGGATAATAATTTAAGTGAAAGGTGTTATTGTAGAATCTAGTTTTAATAATAAAATGAAAGGTGCTTTTGAAGTGAAGAAAACTGTAGAGATAAATCCTAGGATGACACTGGTTGGTGGTGTACTGGCAATTGTAGCTATGACTTTTACTGTCATTTTCATATCGACCTGTGTAATCTTCTACACCATATCCCCTTGGAGACCCCTATTTTTCTGGTACTACATATTCCCCATTCCAAACACTGGTTATAGTATACCTAACCAGTTTCTAAGCGAATTGGGAGTAGGACCCACCGCAGCGATTTACAATTACGGCTTAATGATAACCGGAATACTGTGCATTCCCATATTTCCAATAATTTGCCGACTTCTGAGGAAAACCATCATTGCAAGAATCGCAGCAATAATTGGAATCGCAGGTTGCATTGCCCTCATAGGCGTCGGAATCTATCCCATGTATATTTCGGGACCACATGGCTTATTCTCGTTCGCCTTCTTTGCTCTAACAGGTTTAGCAATAATTACCGCAAGCATCGCCATGTATAAGAGCGAATTCTTCATAAGGTGTATCGCTAAGCTGGGTATAGCGGTAATTATAGGTGACATAATTTTAGGAATTCTAGGAAATCCCCTATCGGAATGGGGTACAACTATCCTGTTTATAATCTGGGTCTACGCCGTTGGATTACAGATGTTACTCAAAAGGAAAGTAACACAAATCTAGAACGCTTAGAACTTGCACCAATTTCTTTTTTGGAATTTAGCCTTTTTATACAAACCTTTTAATACGTTTTCTCTCATTTTCGAGATCAGTTCGCCTTTTTCAGATTTGGAGATCTGACATACTCCTCCCTTGAAGAGTTGGTGGTTATGCACTTCTGTTTTTGGAAGTGTGGAGCGTGTTCTCGCCCTGTTAATGGCTTCCGCACCATTTTGTTTGGGTAAGCAGGCTCTATTATTCTTTTTTGCCCTTTTTTTCAGCATTTAAATTCTATGCAATTCGTCCCTTCTTCTAGAGAGAGGGCTTTCTTGCTCCAAATTTTGTAATTAAAAAAAAATCGTGTTAAGAATATTGCAAATTCTCTCAGCAGCCGATTTAGGCAGATAAATGTTTGATAAACGCATCTGCCACGAATTCTATAGCGCCTCCTGCAACAGTAAGTAGGAAACTCAGTAGAAAATCTAGTAATCTATTCCCAAAAATCTTACAGTATTCGATTCCTAGGATATGATTTAGGGGGCCTGCGATGATTGCTATGCCTATCATACCTGCGACTAGCAGAAACATTCCAAAACCTCTCACAACCATAAGACCGATGATTCTTTTGTCCTTAACTGGAGCAGAAAGTGCTGATTTCCAATCTTTTTTCTTACTCATAACGTTTCACCCACTTCACTCTAATTAATGCTAATTATGTATAGAATCGGGTTAAAAGCTTTTGTGGTTGAAGAATTTGTTAAAAAAATAATTGGTTGTTAGGAGTATGCTCTATTTTTTATGTGCTCCTATGTTCCTTTGAAGTGTATTTAATTTAGAAAAAGAAAAAGAGTAATTTAAAATAAATAATTATGCCACACTCTTTTTGTGCTAGTTTTGAAATTTTTATCAGGCACTTACTAGTCGTTTACAGATTTCCACCGCTTCGTTGGCGTCGCGTCCGTAGTAGTCAGCACCGTAACGCTTTACTGTTTCTGATGAAACCGCTGCTCCCCCTAAGACTATTTTTACCTTTTTTCTTAGGCCATTTTCCTCCAGAGCTTTTATGGTTGCGGATAGTCCATCATACGCGGGAGTTAATAGGATGGATAAGCAGATGATTTTGGCGTTGTTTTCTTTTACTGCTTTGACTACCTTTTCGGGTGGGACGTCGACACCGAGATCGATTACTTTGAAACCGTTTCCTTTCAACATCACTGAAACTAGGTCTTTTCCGATGTCATGGAGGTCGCCCTGTACGGTGGCTGCGATTACGGTGCCTTTGTATGCGCTTTTTTCTTTTATAAGTAGGGGTTCGAGAACGGTGATTCCCTTCTTGATTACTTCGCCGGCCATTACGAGTTCTGGAAGGTAAAACTCGTTTTTGTCAAATTTTTCTCCGGCGAGTTCGGCGCCAGGTCTTATTCCCTTTTCTATGATTTCTGTGGGTGCTGCTCCCGACTTTAGTGCTTTTTTGATGTAGTCCTCTATTTTATCGGTTTCGAATTCGATTATGCTCTTTTTAATTAATTCGAACTGGTCTGCCATGTTTATTTCAGCCTCCTCGTTTTATGGGGTAAGCTCCATACTTTTTGGTGGCTTCAACCATCCATCGCAGGTTCTCTGGTTTTACGGCGGGGTGAATGTTTGTCGGGGATACTATGAATCCGCCTCCGGAACCGGCTATTTGTATAGCCTTTTTGACTGCTGCCTCCACTTCTTTCTGGCTTCCCCGAGATAGGGTATAAGAGACATCAATGTTTCCAAGAAGGCAGAGCTTGTCTCCCACCTGCTGCTTAATTTTTGCTAGATCCATTCCTGCCATGGGGTCGAGACTGTGCAGTCCGTCGAAACCAGCATCCACTATAAAATCCAGTACCCCCATCAGGTTTCCGTCGCTGTGCAGAATGCACTTTCCACCCAAGTCGTGTGCGATCTTGGTCATCCTCTTGTAGCAGGGAAGAAGATATTTTCTCATGTCTTCGGGGCGCATAAAGGTTCCCGACTTCCAAGCTAGGTCTCCTGACTCGGTCCACACTTCTAGCCCCGCGTCGAAGCTGGCTTTAATTAGCTCACAAATAATGTTGGTTTGGAACTCGAAGCGTTCCTTTATGTAGGAGGGATTCTTCATTATCTGTCTCGAGAACTCCACTATACCCATACTCTGCCAAGTTGATTCAAAGATTCCAATAAAATCGTCAACACCTATTAGGAATATTTTGTCATTGTACTTTTTGTAAATTTGGCTGGTAAATTCATGCATTTCTTCGGCTAGTTTTTCCGCATCCGGTTTATTCCACTCCTCCCAAACCTCGGGGCTGGTTATGAGTCCCTCCCTATAGAAGGGGAAGGCGTTTCCCTCGTTGTTTCTTATCTCCCAGATTCTTCCCCAAGGGTCTATGAACTCCTTATCGTTCCTGAAGGTATAAGGGATGATACCAACCTGAATTGCGTCAAAACCCAACTTCCATGATGCTTCAGCCATTCTAGAAAATATTTCGGTTTCCAGCGCGGCCAATCCTTCCGTGAGCTTCTCGGCGTAGTTATCAGGGTACTGTTGTTTTATAGCCTCTATCAATTGGAAGTCGTTAATTTCCGGTTTTCCCAGGACTTTGTCTACATTATTGGCGTCAAGAGCTATCACGTGAGTGGGAACTCTATCCGGTTCCTTTATTTCTAACGCTGTTAAAACTCTCTCCCTAGAATCCATCAAAATACACCACCAAGAATAAATAAAATAATGGATATATCTGATGCTTATCTTTAAGTCGCAAGGTGAAATATAGTTTTTGCTCAGCTCGGTCGATGATGGTGATTTTAATTGGTGGATTAAAGAGTTAAGAACCAGTAGTGCTTGGGAAGCATGCCTTATTGATTTACCATTGATAAAATGAGTATGGGTTGATTACTTCTGGGATGCGTAAATTAGAAAAATTGTTCTCCTGCGTTTAATTATCGCTCCAGTGATTGCGTTCTCATTTGTTATATGTGTTTCAAATAGTATTTTTGTGTATAATACTTCCATGGAACTGTTTAGACATTTTTTGGGATTTCCCCGTGTGGTTATACCCTCTTTTTATCCGCAGATTGGTGTAACACTTATTGTTGGTTAGTTTATTTTGCTTCTTAGCTTCTTCTTTCCCATTATTGGAGGTTTTCCGAATGTTCTGAGGAAAGTAGGGCAAGAGAATATGGACATTCTGTGGTCTAGCCCCGTTCAGCCTAGGCATATATTTTTTGGAGGGCTTGTGGTTAATCTGATTCCCATTCCGTTCTTTCTCTCAGTTTTCAGCTTTGCTGTAGAAGATAACTGTGAAAAAATAGGACCATAACTAATTGAAATTAAAGTATATGAATCCCATAAAGTTAATACAGCTGTGTACTTTACAAAGCTCTGAGGATGCTCGACATCCAAATACCCGCTTCAGATTTTTTTACTAAAGGTGTGGAAATATGGCGAGAAAACAATGGATATCCGTTGGATCAATACAAAATTATAATCTGAAAGAGAATGTTTTAGAGATTAAGTGTGGAGAGCTGGGAGTTGAAATCACGATTATAAGCCCGGGCATCATCCGCGTGCACCTCACAACACCAGATCAGATTACTAGAGAATCTTGGGCGATTATTAATCAAGAACTCCCAATTCCCAAGTTCGAATTTAGTGAGGAGCAGGAATTCCTTGAGATTTCCACTAAGGAGTTGGTTTTACGGATTGGTAAGAATCCCTGCAGATTGGAGTTCCTCTCATCTGATAGGTGGTTAATTAACCGTGATGATGCCGCTAAGGGTATGGGTTGGGATGGTGAACAGGTGCGCTGCTGGAAGGAGATGCCGCAGGGAGAGCACTACTTTGGCTTCGGGGAGAAAGCCGGTCCACTCGGCAAGCGTGACCAGGCACTCACCATGTGGAATACCGATAACATTGGTCACTACACACCAACAGATCCCCTCTACGAATCCTTTCCCTTTTTTCTGGGTTTGAGAGAGGGAAGAAGTTACGGTATATTTTTGGACAACACCTATCGCTCCTCATTTGACATGGGTAAAGAGTCTGCAGATTACTATTCCTTTGGAGCCTCCAGTGAGCCTCTAGACTACTATTTCATTTACGGCCCTGAACCGAAGCAGGTTATTTCCCGTTACACCGAGTTGACCGGTAGGATGCCTCTTCCGCCTCTGTGGTCTATAGCTTATCATCAGAGCCGCTGGAGTTACTACCCGGAGAGCAAGGTCCGCCAAATAGCCGATGAATTCAGAAAACGCAGAATACCCTGCGATGTTCTCTGGTTAGACATAGACTATATGGACGGCTACCGCTGCTTCACCTGGGATAAGAACCGATTCCCCGACCCCAAGAAGCTGATTTCTGAATTCAGGAAGCAGGGGTTCAAAATGACGGTGATTACTGACCCGGGAATCAAAGTCGACCGGCAGTATCATGTTTATAAGCAGGGCATATCAGGGAACCACTTTATCCGCGTACCAAACGGACAACTGTTTAGTGGTGTGGTCTGGCCCGGAGATTGCCACTTTCCAGATTTCGCCAACTCCAAAACCCGGGAATGGTGGGGAACCCTCTACAAAGAACTGGTGGACATGGAGGTTGCAGGTTTTTGGGTGGATATGAACGAACCCTCGGTACAAACCGCCACGAACACCATGTCGCTGGATGCGGTTCACGACGTTGATGGCAGGAGGACTGATCACCGTGAGATTCATAACGTTTATGGCTTGGAGATGGCTCGAGCGGTTCATGAGGGATTGCGTCGCCTAAGACCAAATATTCGTCCGTTTGTTTTAACTAGGTCCGCCTTTTCGGGAATTCAGAGCTACGCCGCGGTATGGACAGGTGACAACGAGAGTAGCTGGGAACACCTACGTCTAAGCATACCTATGTGCCTGAACATAGGAGTTTCCGGGGAGCCCTTCGTAGGTGCGGACATCGGAGGATTCAGGAGAGATCCTTCACCAGAGCTTTACGCTCGCTGGATTCAGTTGGGCGTGTTCTACCCCCTCTGCAGAACCCACACCATGATTGGCACAGCCGACCAAGAGCCCTGGTCTTATGGAGAAGAGGTGGAGAATATCAGCCGCAAGTACATTGAACTCCGTTACCGTCTGCTTCCCTACATCTACAATTGCTTCTACCAATCATCACAAACCGGGGTTCCGGTTATGCGGGCGATGTTCATCGACTTCCCAGATGATCCATTTGTGCTGAGCAATTCTCTGGAGGGAAATGTGGCTGAGCGGCAGTTCATGTTTGGAGACTGGTTACTTATCGCGCCCGTGGTTTACGAGGATGCCAAGACCCGAACAATCTATCTACCTAAAGGAGAATGGTTTAACTTCTGGACAAATGAGAAGCATGATGGGGCGTTTCCCACAATGGTTAATGTGACCTTAGATGTCTGCCCAATATTTGTCCGAGGTGGTGCCATAATTCCTATGCGGGATGTGGTTCAGCATTCGGATGAGAAAACCATTGACCCATTAATTCTCAGTATTTACCCATCAGAAACCTCAAAAGTGCAATACTACGAAGATGACGGCGTGAGCTTTGATTATACGAGGGGAGAGTTCCTTCTAGTTAATTATACCTGCTCCAAAACCGAGAATGGCATAACTTTTGAAATAAGCAAGAGAGAAGGAAACTACAAGCCTGAACCTAGATCGTACGAAGCCCGGTTCAATGGTGTAAAACAAAAACCGAGCAAAGTTCTTTGGAGTGGAGAAATTGTGAAAGGGGTTACCTCGGAGAATGAATTAAGGAGCAAAACCAGCGGATGGATTTACCTTGAAGACAAGCAAGTAGTAGCGGTTAGAATTCCAGACAGAGGAAAACCGGAACGTATTGAAATAATTTTGGGGATGAGCTCAAGCTAAGAGCGAGAGAATCACTCATGTAAAGGCATAGTTGATGGGGCAAACTTTAAAACCATAGAAATTAATTTCTCTGTTGTTGAATTAGAGAACTGAGAAAGATTGAAGATCCGCCCGATTTGATTTGGGCAGAATAACTGAAAAGGGTAGTAGTGTATACGACTAAAGACACAGGGTATAACGCAATGTTCTCATATTCAAAAACGGGAAAAGAAGCAAATTTTTCACACATTAGAACTGCTCAGTTATTGGAGAATAATGGAGAATACGAGAGCGTGAAACAATTTTACACGTTCAATGTTCTCTCTGTCTGCTTGCCCATCGGGTTGGATAAAACTCTAATATCTCTCTCCAGTATCTTTGCTTGGTCAAATTCTTTTTCTGTCAAGTTTTCATACACGAGTATGAATTTTAGGCATATTTTTGATAAAGTGGAAGATGAAAAACGATGAGTGAGAAAACAACACCTACCTCTAAATCATCACAAACGAGTAAAAGTGAAAAACAACAAGTAAAACCATTGGGGCCCGTCAAAGACCTTGAGGAGCATGTTCCCCCCGATTGGTGGAGGCGAATTTTCAATTACCTATATCTGAAAACCGATGGAGATGTGGTAGACGACCAAAACATAACGCGCTACGAAGTGGATCTCTTCTCATCAATCCTGAAACTTTCACAGGACGATAGAATTCTGGATCTCTGCTGTGGACAGGGACGCCACTCTCTAGAGCTGGCAAGAAGAGGGTTCAAGTTCGTCGAAGGACTGGACCGCTCCAACTACTTGATTCAGAAGGCTAAAGCGCAGGCCAAAAAAGAGGGACTAACCATTCGATTCAGGGAGGGTGATGCTCGGAAACTCCCCTACTCACCAGACACCTTTGATGTAGTCATAATCCTGGGAAACAGTTTCGGCTACTTTGAAACCATCCATGACGATCTGAGAGTGCTAAAAGAATTGTCCAGAGTCCTCAAACCATGGGGCAAAGTGCTCATAGATGTTGCCGACGGTGAGTACATGAAAAAAAATTTCCAGCCTCGATCATGGGAGTGGGTAGACAAAAAACACTTCGTCGTCAGGGAACGCTCCCTCTCAGCCGATGAACAGCGTCTTATATCAAGGGAAATAATCACAAACATAGAGAAGGGATCGATCGCAGATCAGTTCTACGCAGAGAGACTGTATACTAAGGAGAGTCTAACCAGTCTTTTGCAGCAGGCGGGCTTAAGCGACATCGCCTTCCACGGTGAAATTCTTACAGATTCTCAACGCCATCAAGATCTGGGTATGATGGAAAGGCGAATCATCGTCACATCCGTGGTTAGAAAGGAGTGGACTCCAGTCAGGAAGAAGCCGAAAGAAGAATTGAAACACATAGTGGTGGTCATGGGCGATTCCACCAAATCGGATGCTGTGAAACCGGGAAAAATGTTCGACGAAGATGACCTTTATACTATTGATCAGTTGAAGGATGCCCTAAGGGAGCTTAAAGGCTATCAGTTTACATATCTGAACAACCACGAAACTCTCATTCAAGACTTGATGAAAATGAGGGGTAAGATAGACTACGTCTTTAACCTATGTGATGAAGGTTTCTATAATGACCCGAGAAAGGAGTTACACATAGCAGCCTTACTTGAGACACTCAACATACCCTACACAGGTTCCAACCCTCAGGCACTCGCCCACTGCTACGATAAATCCCTAGTACGGGGTGTTGCGAAGGAAATGGGAATCCCCGTTCCCGACGCCATCTTCATCAAACCCGAAGACAAGGCCTTTGAGCTAACCTTCAAATTTCCTGGAATTGTTAAGCCGAATTTCGGCGATTCCAGCTTTGGTATCACGCAAAAGTGTGTAGTACATAATTCTGAAGAGGCTTTAAATGCAATAGCATATGTACGCGAGACGTTCGGGTACAATAAACCCATCCTCATAGAAGAATATCTCACTGGAAAGGATCTTAGTGTAGGAATAATTGGAAATCCTCCAGAGTCTTACACGGTGCTGCCTATCACGGAGGAGGATTATTCGGTGCTACCCGCGGAGCTTCCCAAAATCTGTGGATACGAGGCTAAGTGGCTTTCTGAATCCCCCTACTGGAACATAAAATCCATCCCAGCTGAGCTGCCAGAAAAAACAAAGAATTTCGTAATAAAGGCGTGTTTGATGCTTTTTGAACGTTTAGAGGTTCGAGATTACGGCCGCTTCGACTGGAGGCTTAACGCTGAAGGGCAACCAAAGCTCCTTGAGGTAAACCCAAACCCCGGATGGTGCTGGGACGGACACTTGGCAAAAATGTCAAAGTACGCGGGGATGTCGTACGCCGAAATGTTAGGAGCCATTTTACGAGCCGCTGAACAACGAATAGGACTGCGAACGATAGATGAGAAGAAAGAGGAAGAGGCGGCGACCAAAGCTTAACCCAAAAGCGGATAAAAGAAAAATCGAAAAACTTCCCAAACCCCAAAACAAACCCTTCTTTTATTCTCAAAACTTTCCAGAACATTTCGGCGAGACGGGTTAATTACATCACGCCTCTGTCTGTGGGGGAAAACGTTTAAATGAATTTGCATCGATGATTGTGTGCAATGTACTAAGGGTGTGGGAGTTGATTGCTATGAGTAAGTTTGTTTATGATATTGGATATATTAATCGTGTTGAGTTTGAAAATATTTCAGAAGGAAAGAATCTTCGGGTGAAGGTTGTTGGGGTCTGGCCGTCTCTGGCTTGGAAGTTTGATCGTGAAGAGGTTGAAGTGGTGCAGGATAAGATTACGGTGCGGGTTGTGGGTAGGATGGATCCTAAGAAAGTGTCTTCACCAGTTATGGTGCCGTTTGAGCATACTGTTAAGGTTAAGAACCTTAAAGAGGGGGTTTACACACTTGAGGTTGTTGGAAAGAATGAGAACCTCACTACGCAAGTGACCGTCAACCCAATAAAGGTATCATGATTTTGAAATTAATACAGCAGAAGTGAGAAACTAGGGTGGTTGTGGGTAACAACATCTACGCAACATTTATCCTAAAGGCTTAATGTTATTGGTAGTGAGACTGACATACGCCCCACCTTGAAAGGTTGGGGGTTCTACACTTCTATATTAAGAAGTGTGGGGCGTGCCATCGCCCTGTTAACGGCTTCCGCACCTTCTTTTCCTTTTTCTCTTTGGTGAGCAAGCCCTATATTTATGCAGCCTACTGCGTCTCGGTGTGCTTCCAGTCCGCAGTCTCTGCACCTGAACATTCTTTTGGTTCTGATGACTCTTCTTGAGCCGCACCTCGGACATTCTGATGATGTTCC
>Ga0315314_1000069_pt1 | contig 147143 bp, 150 predicted proteins | sample TDP9_MG_FD_203631 | JGI IMG/M metagenome (GOLD analysis project Ga0315314, IMG submission 203631) | Freshwater sediment microbial communities from Lake Towuti, South Sulawesi, Indonesia - TDP9 | ecosystem: Environmental > Aquatic > Freshwater > Lake > Sediment | place: Indonesia: South... | reverse complement strand
ATCACTACGTCAGCTCTTGTGAGGCTTGAAGACAGCTCGGATGCTTTCTCATCCAATCCATCGAGCAGTACCCAGAACTCCCTCACTCACCGCCACCTACCAAGGGGAAAGCTTCGTCCACCGTGGCGCCATCATGCACGATCGCAATCAGGGCACGAGCCATATTCCCAGGATTCTTGTGCTGGAAGACGTTTCGGCCTATGGAGACGCCTGCGCTGCCTGCCGCGTTCGCCTCATATACCATTTGAAGGATATCACGGTCGGTCTTCGCCTTCGGGCCTCCAGCTATGATGAGCGGGACGGGGCATGACGCGACAACTTCCTTGAAGGACTCAAGGTCCCCAGTGTAGTTGGTCTTCACGATATCCGCGCCCAGCTCAGCCCCAAGCCTGGCAGCATGCCCCACCACATCCTTGCCATGCTCATTCTGAATGTTTGGCCCTCTAGGATACATCATAGCCAACAGCGGCAACCCATAGGCATGGCATTCATCCGCGACATCTCCGAGCTTGGTGAGCATCTCCGCCTCCGAAGGCGCTCCCATGTTTATGTGAACCGACGCAACGTCCGCTCCGAGCCTCAGAGCCTCAAGAACGGAGCAGACGCGAACCTTCCTGTTCGGATCAGGCGAATGCTTCGTGCTCGCGGAGACATGAACTATTAGGCCAGCGTCACCGGTGTTGACAGTCCTCGCTATTCCTTTGTGTATCACAAACGCGTCCACTTTCGCCTTGAGAAGGTTGTCGATAGTGTAGCGCATGTCGCGTAGGCCTTCCACTGGACCTAGAGTCACGCCATGATCCATTGGCACAATCACAGTCTTCTTATCCGCTCGAAATATTCTTGCAAGGCGTTTCTCTATGCCATCCATCATGCAGTCACCTCTCCTTCAACAATCCTTTCCGGTTGAGAAGCTCAGCAACTAGAACCGCGCCTTTCGCTGCACCCATCTTCGTGTTATGCGAGACCAGCACGTACTTTACACCGCCTAGAACTCTGTCATCGCGCAACCTACCAACCACCGTCGTCATCCCGCCGTTTGTGTCACGGTCAAGCCTAGGTTGTGGTCTGTAAGGATCCTCGCGGAGTAGGAGAAGCTCTGACGGCGCTGTTGGAAGACCGGAATCGGCCAGCGATCTGCTGAACCTGCGCATAGACTTCTTCGCGTCTTCAACAGTGCAGTTCTCCCTTGTCCTGACGTAGACGGCTTCGGTATGCCCCTCCCTGACGTCTACGCGGGTGCAGGTGCAACTGATCTTGATGTCTGCTGGCGCAAATGCATCTTGGAAGCCTCCGAGAATCTTGCAGGTCTCTCTCTCAACCTTCTCTTCTTCGCCTGGGATGAATGGAACGATGTTGTCCGTAATGTCCAACGCTAAGACTCCTGATGATCTGCCGGCGCCTGAGACCGCTTGCATAGAGGTCATGACAACCGCCTCGACAACGTAGTCGTTGTGAAGCGGCTTCAGTGAGATCGCGAGCCCCGTCGTGGTGCAGTTAGGTATCGGGACGATGAAGCCTCGCCAACCTCTACGCTTTTGTTGGATATCTAGTGCCTCAAGATGCTCACTGTTGACTCCTGGGATGAGTATCGGTACGTCTGGCTCGTACCGAAACGCAGAGGCGGTGCTAACGATCGGTGTATGCTTTGCATAGCTAGGCTCAAGGCTCCGCGCTTGTTCAGATTCCAGCGCGGAGAAGATCAGATCGACGCTTGAAGGATCAAACTGCGAAGAGTCCTCGGTCACCGCCTCGGCGATCGAACTGGAAAGATGGGCGTCGCAGAACCACTCCAGAGCGCCCGTCTGAGCGTTTCTCAGAGCCTCATCGTACCGCTTTCCCGCCGATCGGGCGGAGGTGAGCAACTTCTCTATCTCGAACCACGGATGCCGGTCCAAAGCTGCGACGAACTGCTGGCCCACGACGCCTGTTGCCCCAAGAACAGCGACCTTGATCAAGTGCCAACCCTCGTCAAAGACTTCTTCACAAGACGCAAGGCTTTCTGTCGCTGCTCCCAGTCCACCATTAGAACGATCGATGAGGCGATCGTGAATATGCCGTAGATATTCAACGCAGCTTCTCTAAGCGGCTCAGAGACCGACGCTATTAGCCCCGGCGTCTCCACAAGCCCAACTCCGGCTATCTTGATCAGAGAGAGGTTGTCGCGCACCGCCATCGCGGTCGTCTGTGGGTGCGCCAAAACGCACTCATGTATCTCCTTGAGGAGTCTCAGTTTGCGGTGCCAAGGAACGTAGACGATCAGCGAGTTCGAGTTTGCTGAAAAACCTAGAATCTTTGTCTTCTGGCCAGTTATTTTGGAAAGTATCTCTTTTAGAATCTTGGGATTCTGCGATATGCCTTTTCCTGCTATCGTCACCATTGCAGATGGGTGGACGCTTTCAAGCTCAGCGGTGAGGCCGCTTGGGAGTGACCCATTGATGACGGTTCCACTCGACCGTAGAGACTGTGTTGTGTGGGGCACGATCCTAACCCTGAAGGTATCATCCAGATATCGAAGAGCCTTCGTCTTTAGGAACTTGATTCCTGAGTCTGCGAGGCCTATCAGCTCTGGGATAGAGATCTGAGAGATTGGCTGAGCATCCCTTATTAGCTTGGGGTCAGCGGTCATCAGGCCGTTGCTGTCAGTCACAAGGATAGATTCGTCGGCTGGAAGACAGCGCGCCAAGAGAAAGGCTGTGATATCGCTTCCCCCTCGGCCCATGGTTGTGATCCTTCCATCAGCGGTCTTGCCAACAAATCCAGGCAATACCGGAACGATTCCGTCTTCTAAGCATGGCAGAACATGGCCCTGGATCCTGCGTTGACACGCTGAAATGATAGGTGCTGCGTCTCCAAAATTGTCGTTGGTTACTATCGGCCAATCGTCATCATGGGGGTCGAAATACTTTGACTTCCCACCTTGCGCCGACAAGGCAGCATGGAAGATCCGTGCGCTTGTTCTCTCACCCATCGAGAGAACATCATCCACATTGGCATCTGACTTATTCGAGCAAGATACAGAGAGCGCCTCAATCAGATCGTCCGTCGTTCTGCCCATTGCAGAAACAACGACTGCGACCTGCGCGCCTTCGCCTGTCTCCTGCCTTACCGCCCCCACAGCCTTCGAGATCCTTCGAGGCGATGATAAGGACGAGCCGCCGAACTTAACCACCAAACGAGAAACCTTGTGTTTAGTTTTGACTCTCACGAAATTCCACCTGAGAAGCCACGCCGACCATATTGCGGCTAAAGCCGCAAACTCGGCTGGCTATCGATAGCTAAAATAGAACGCTGCGTAGTTGCGACCAAAAACAGGAAGTAGCCTTGGACTCATCGCGCAGCGCCTTACGCCAGAACGCTGGCGATCTTCTTTAAAGCTGTATGTGTCGCATAGCGATACATCTGGTATAGTCGTTTAGTTGCTAGAATCTGGAAGGCGTCCAAGATGCTTGGAAGCTCTTGCCGCTCAAAGTGCTGTCCAGAAGGCGAAAGATAGGCTTACAAGGGAAGGAGCTGCTTTCCGATTTGCTTGTCGCCCATATCTCTGAATCCTCTTTGCAGTTTTCTAGCCCGAAGACAACTGAGTGAGGTTGAGGCTCAACTAAACGCGCCTGACAAAGCCATGTCAACAAAGAGAATACTCAATGGCCTCGCGCGCCTAAACGCGGCACTTCCGCAAGCGCCATATGCGAAGTTCTTCTCCCTGTCTAGACTGAGATCAATCATGTCGAAGCAGATCATAGCACCTTATCGAAAGTCGGGTAGCTTGGTGTTTTTGAGTGGAGTTACTGGTGAGCCTGGTGATGCAAAGACCCAAGTGGTCAACGCCTTTGAGAAAGTCAGACAACGCTTGAAGGAGGCAGGCACATCCATAGAGAACACGATCTCTGTAGTCATCTATTTGGCGAATCTGAATGATCGAGAGACCGCTCTGAATCCTATCTGGGAGGAGTTGTTCCCGGCAAATCCGCCTGCACGCACTACGGTTGAAGTGGGCTTAGGGAAAGGGAGACTAGTAGAGATTCAAGCAATCGCTCAGATGCCTCTCAAATGACTAAGATCTTGGTGGCAGGATGACTGAACCAAAGCAGCTTTCTTGATCTCTGAAGGCGTGAAGGCGTCGCTTTCCAGGAACTACTGGCAGATCCCTCGTGACTTTATGGCAACATGAGCGTGTGATCTCAAAGGCTTAAGACCACAAGAAGACCAATGACCTACGTACATCCCATCGTGGTGTGATTGAGTGTTCAATCTAGCCAAAGCCAGAAAACTGATGGAGGAGAACAGATTTGACTGTATCGTCGCAACATCTCACGACAATGTCTACTACAGTTCCGGAAGCGACATATCGACAATAAACATGCTCAAAAGACTTGCAGCAGTCATTATCCCGCTGGACAAAGATCCGGTATTTGCTGTTCATGCAAATGAGCAGGTGACCGCTCGTCAGGCAACATGGATCAAAGATACTCGAGTGTATGAGGGCGGGGAGTGGGAACCTCTCAAACCAATAGGATTTGTTGCAGATGTCCTGAAAGGGAAAGGGCTCGCACGGGCAAAGATAGGCATAGAACTATTTGACATTCAGGCACTTTGCGCAGACCATCTAAGACAGCTATTGCCATCCGCGCAATTCTCAGACTGCCAGCCGATTTTCGACAGATTGAGATCGGTGAAGACACCTGAGGCGCTAGAGCTGCTCAGCCGGGCCAACATGGCGACGGCAAAGGCTATTACGGTTGCCTTTGAGATGGCTCAAACAGGAGACACAGAAAGAAACATAGCACAGAACATGATGAATCTCGCTATCGAGTATGGAGCAGACAGCATAGCCTTCGCAACTCTCGCGGCTGGACCGAACATATTCGAAACACATCATGTGGCGACCGGGTACAGGATCAAAGAGGGGGATTTGGTACATACCGATTTTGGAGCACTCTTCAAAGGCTATATGTCAGACATATCCCGCACAGCTGTGGCTGGTCACCCTGATCAAACACAGCTGAAGGCCTACGAGGTTGCCATTCAAGCTGAGCGAGTTGCTGGTGAGACCATGCAAGAAGGGATGAAAGTCACAGATGTCCATAACGCGGTGAAGAGACTCTACGAATCCAGAGGGCATCCGTATACGAGAGCGTTTATTGGACACGGCATAGGCATAGGCTGTCATGAGATTCCGTTCTTAGGACCATCTCATGGAGATTGGGTCTTGGAGGCAGGAATGTTCTTCGAAGTGGAACCGAACATCGTCATTGATCATGCCCGTGTCCATACAGAAGATTCGTTCATAGTCGGAAAGGGCCCGGCTAGGAATGTTTCGGAATACCGAGACGTATTGCAAATACAGGTAATCAAGTGAGTGCACAAAGCGCTCCCGTTCCGGGTTTTCACAGTACGGATCCGCATGCGTCTAGACCGTATCGCGTATCATAATAGCCCACAAATGGACGCGTGTGAAAGAACATATACTCATAGCTCAGACTTAAGCCTCGACCTCCTAATCACCTTTGCCTGACACACCGCACAGTTGTTGATTCGTCTGAAAGATAGTCTAATATATGCAACACACAGCGTCCCTTGACAGTTGGGGCTGATTATGTTCTATTCACCAGAGAAAGAGACCGATGAGGCCGCATCGGACCAAAGCGCTGAGATACTCAAGCATTTCCAGCAGGACACTTGGTTGTGGCTCAAAGGGGTTGTGGACCTGCACGTGTATTGTCTACCATGCGTCTACATGAGACTCTTTGACGAGATCGAGATAGCAAAGCAGTTTCGCGCTTTTGGCTACAGAGCCTTCGTCTCCAAACGTCATCACTGCTGCAATGCTGATAGCACGAAACTCGTCATGAAGCATGTACCGGGAATAAAGGTCTACGGGGGGGCGTCTTGAATTGGTGTGTCGGAGGATTAAATCCACATGCTGTCGATGCTGCCTTTATCCAGTCGAGGCCTCCGATCGCTCCTGATGGAACATGGATTTTCGCTTCGCTCTTCCTCAGCATCTTTTCTATCTCCTCATACAATTCGCTGTCGGCAAGAGCACCGACGCTCATGACCATTACGTGCTTGCCGGCTGTCAGAGCCTTGGGAATAATAGCTTTAGCCGCTTTCTGTGAGGCGGCCTCTATGACCAGATTCACGGTTGAGTCGTGAATGATGTCGTCAGAGTTCTCGGCGATTCTTGGCTCAATTCTGAGTTTTCGGCAAAGTGAAGCGGCTCTCTCTTTGACCTCATCGTAGACTGCTACAAGTTCCATGCTACCTTTCATTTCTTGTTCGATGAACTCAGCTAGACTCGAACCGATGAATCCGCAACCTATAAGGGCGACTTTCATACTTCTCTTCCCAGATTTTGCAAGAGCTAGCCAATAGCATTTGCGTTTGATTGCTAGAAGTGTCTCTGCTTGGTCGTAGTGCTGAGATCTACGATGCTTCTTAACAGTTCAACGATAGAGTATGTCATGGCCCCTGTTCCGTCGACGGTTGGTGTGCATCCGGTGGTTGAGCCATCCTCGCATCCAGTGTTGGCGCAGTTCATAAGGATCCGACTCTCCATTTCTGAAGTATGCATTATCGAGGGTGTGCCTAACATTATTGCCATACATGCTTCAACTCCGTAGGCTCCCCAATTCGATGTCGAGGCGGGAATCAAAACATCGGCCTCGACAATTGAAGCGATGCCGGCACCACATGGGCACTGACACTTGGCTCCGAAAGGCTGGATCTCTCTCACAGTATCGTATATGTTGCCGAATCCAATCTCATTTCCATTGTCCCCGATGCCAATCGTAAGAATGCCCTGAGACCTCGCCTCGTCTATTAGATAGTCCAGCTTTGCTTCCGTGTCGGTTCGAGCCGTCCCCATAACTGAGTGATAGTGGCCTCCCTTGTTCCTGCCCTTTCTCTCAATGGCAACTACTGCAGATGGGCTTGTCTCATCGAGCAGCCTTCTCGCCTCCTTCTTAGACTCCTCGACTCCCCCACGTGAAAACCCGCGGATCACTACACTGTGAGGTCTCTTCTTGGCTATTTCAAGCTCTAATGGGACGAGTCCTGCTCCAATGCATGTCTGAGTCATCACATCTGAGGTCTCGGACTCTGAAACGAGAACTGGTTTTGCACCGAGAGCTATGTCGAGGGCTCTAGCCAGTCCGGCGGCCCCGGGAGGACCATCTGTTTCACCTCTAGGGAGGTGAACCGGGTGCAGAACTCCTGTCAAGAGAAGAACACACGAACCGTCACCGACTCGCTCAATCAACTTCTCTGCTGCAAGAAGCGTCAGGGGTCTTCCATGCCTTCTCAACGCGGCCTCATGCAAGAGATGGATTTTTCCAGCTCTGAACTTTCGTTCTTCGATGCCAGACGGCAGAGCACCCACTGGAACTGTCGGGGGAGTAATCACAGACGTAACAATCTTGTCAACCGAGCATCCATAGTCGATAATCCAATCTGGAACCAACTTCTTCCAATCACTCATACAATCCACCTTTCTGCACTATCGCGGCGTGCAAGATTCATATTAGTCTACTGGGGTCTGTCATAGGAATGGATCCTCCATTTGCGCAGTTTCTAACAGTCAGGATCGCGGCAGACTTGACATGATTGCTTAGCTTTCGGAAATGGCGCACGCTAGGAAGTATGGATTGGGAGGTTGCCTTGCGACACAACGTATAACCTACCTGAACACTAACGCGCTGCAATAGCTGGACACAATTTTGTGACTTGGGAAGCATCAGCACCAAGGGAAATCTAGATTGGCACAGATGTTCTTGCCAAGCATCTTCGTGCGACTAAGCAGACATCTACATCAATCGACATCGGCCCTCCTAGCGTCCGAGAGAGATTATTTGATAGTTGTCTTGTCAAACGACCGATCACGTGAGTGCATGCCTACCAACGCTTATTAGGATAGAAACCAGTCAATCGGCTACGGCCGGCCGTGCTATATGTGGAACTGAACAGAAGAGCCCTGGAGCCTCTTCTCGCTGAATTCTCAAGGAGCCTGTGCGCCAACTAGCATTGTCGTAGAATGATTAAGGTATTCGTATTCGTAACTCCTTTTACTTTGCGAATTTTCTCGATGGACCGATTCACCTCAGCAATGTTCAATGTCGAGATTATTGCTGCGATATCATACTGGCCCGTAACCTCAAAGACCGTCTCCACCCCCGGGATCTTCCTTAGATTCTCTGAGACATTAGATGTGGGAAGCTGCGGGTTCACTGACACAAGACTTACTGCTCGTGCTCCTTTCGTGAATCCCAGTTGAATCGTGAATTTACTGATTACGCCTGATTTCACCATGGCGCGGATTCTCTTTCTCACAGCTCCCTCCGACAGTTGGACCATCCTTCCGATGTCAATATAGGACGCACGGCCATCGTCCTTAAGAATCTCCAAGATCTTCTCGTCTAGCTCGTCCAATCGCGCCGCATCCATCGACCGATCAACCTCGAGATGGATTTAATGATTTCTGTACAACAGCAATGATGGCGGGCCAAGCGGATTCCGTCACGCATGGTCCGCTTCTGCGAGTTCACTGCCCACCGTCTGCGACGAACGAATTCCTCGAAAGGTGGTCCGTGAACAGAACAACCCATGTCGTAGCGGCGCCTGCCCCATTGACCGGTAACGCTGAGAGTGCCCAAGGTCCTGCCGTGGAAGGAGCACATCAAGGCGATGATCTCATGCTTCCTTGTGAACTTCCTTCCCATCCTGAGGGCACATTCAATCTCCATGCAGCGCCAGTAGCAGGCTAGACGCGTGCCGAAGCCTGTGGAGTCAAGGTTGAGCATCTCGCTCAGGTTGAGCATCTCGCTCAAGAATCGGTCCCGAGAAACAAGGGCAGTGGATCTCTTGAGATGCAAGCGCCTGTGGCCCCCGGCTTCTCGGGTTCTGGTAACTTGTCGGCGTGAATAGGTTCCACTTAGGGCCTGTTAACTTTCGGCGTTCAACTACGCTATCTGATTGTGGAGCAACCCGTCATGGCTTCATAATGCCTACCATGAGAGTTTCAAGATGTGTGCCGATCGTCTTCAGTTTGATTTTTCTCCATTGGAAGCAGGAATGTTTCCCGTCTTCCTCAATGCCCTTGGCCTTCAGATCCAATTTCTCTTCATACCCGTATTCGGCAGGCCCCAGCATTAGGAACCAACCAAGGATTGTTTTAGTTTCCATGATCTGATGTAACTTCTGGATATCTTCTCCTATTGATTCGATGCTCGGATAGTGCTTGAGTTCGATTGCCACAAATGTTCCGTCGTCAAGCCAACCGATTGCAAGATCAGTTCTCCTGCCCTCTGCGACCTCTTTTTCTTCGACGCTGATTTCAAATGGCTTGTCGAACCCTCTCTCGCGCATTACATCTAGGCATTCAGAGAACACGAAGCACCTCAATCCTTGCTCATTGAACGGCGGAGGATACTCTCCTTTCTCTAGCTTCCCCAGATACCTCTTCCAAGCCACAGGAACCACCCGGAAGTGCCTTCTGAGAAAGGCAGTCTTCTCTCTCTCAGATAACTTGCCAACCATCGCCTACTCAACCCTTAATGTTTACTCTTCTTCTCTTTATACTCCTTGCGTCTGCTCTGTTCGGTAGCTATTTGTTTGGTACCATAATGTTTATATTTCTCTTTGGTACCATAATATGTCGGGAAGTAGCTTGAGCTTGAATGAAAGGAATCTCCGACAAGTGAGAGGATTAGCCATAATTGCTATGGGAAGCCAAATTCGACGGATCAATTCCACTGAGTACCATGTGAGGTCTCAGTCAGGGAATGGTTGGTACCGCGTCCTTAAGGATGGCTTAGAGTGGAAATGTGAATGCCCAGATCATGTGACCCGCAGATTAGCATGCAAGCACATTTACGCAGTAAGTCTCTCATTGAACTTACGAGAGAAGGTCACCGCTCAAAATCTAGGCTTGGATCTACTCGGAGGTGTCATTTCCTGTAAATTCTGTGGCTCCAATACTGTGATCAGGATCGGTTTTAGGAATAACAAGACAGGAACGGTCCAACGATACCTTTGCAAAGAGTGTAACCGAAACTTCGTGTTGAACGAAGGTTTCGAGAACATGAAGCATAACCCGAAGGCGATCACCGTCGCTTTGGATCTCTACTTCAAAGGCGTCTCTCTTAGAAAGATCCGAGATCACCTGAAACAGTTCTACGGTATCAAGATCACGCATGTAGCGATTCTCAAATGGATACGAAAATATGTGATTCTCATGAAGGAGTATGTCAAGGATCTGAAGCCTCAGGTATCAGGCATATGGCATTCAGATGAAATGACTGCGAATGTGAACGGCGAGTATAGTTGGCTTTGGAACCTAATGGACAATGAAACTCGATTCCTTCTGGCCAGTCAAATCTCAAAGAGGCGAGAAGTTGACGATGCAAGAAAAGTATTCGCTGAAGGAAAGAGCGTCGCCCAAGCCAGACCCATGGTAGTGGTAACGGACGGGTTGCAGTCTTATAATGAGGCCTTCGACAAAGAGTTCTGGACAATGAAAGGCCCAAGAACAGAGCATATTCGATTGCCGAGCATCCGGGAGAGACCGAACAACAACCTAGTTGAACGGCTACACGGAACCATCAGGGAAAGAACAAAGGTCATGCGTGGATTCGACAACGAAGAATCGGCAAGCACGCTCATTGACGGGGAAAGAATCTACTACAACTTCTTGAGACCACATATGAGCCTAAATGGGAGAACGCCCGCAGAAGCGGCAAGCATTGATCTAAAGTTGGGAGAGAACAGGTGGATGAACTTGATAAAGCAGAGTGCAAAGGCTGTGAAGAAAGCATGAAGTTGCAGAGGCACTATGCATACAAATACAAGGACAAGGAGTATCACAAGAATGTCATAGTCATCTCAGACGAGACTATTGCGGAGCTAGGCTGGAAGGCAGGTCAAGAACTACAAGGACGAGTTCGAGACAACAAGCTGGTCATAGAACCTGTATCAAAGAAAGATAAGGTGAACCAACACAACCCGTAGGGATACATTTGCGATTTTGCCGACAGCTCAAGACAATGATCTCAGCACTAACGCCACTACGAACATCGTTTCACTGAGACTCTGCCGACTTAAGACCTTGTAGCCATCTGCGACGAACCTGAGTAATGAACCTGCGTAGGAGAGGGTCAACTCGGTTTGGTCCTCCATCTCGTAGTGCTGTTGCCAATTGAATTAGTGTTCCGCCCAGTTCCTCAAGAAACTCCTTGCTACCCTTTACTTTTGCTTGGTTTTCCCAGAAGTCGTCGCTTACTCCTAGCACCGCTTGAGTCATTATGATGTCTTCGTCATCAACAATGGCAATGAGCGAATCAAGAGTCCGTCTAGCAAGTCTGTAGGATTTGTAGTTACCTTTTGTTAGCTCTTCTCCAACCTCTTTCAATCTGTCTGCAAGTTTCGCTCGTGCATCAAGACTCAAATAGTTTTCACCTGAAATTCAGGCCCCTCTGGTTGTAGCATGTAATTCGGCCTATTCGGACCATGGGCATCTGCCGGGAAGTCAGTCGTGAGAGGAGGAATGTCTACGGCTATTGAGCGCATCAATGTCCTTGTGGGAACTCTCAGGGATGCTTCTTCAATCCCAAAAATCAATGTGACTGGCTTCACTAACTCGTGAGATGGGGGGACCCTCCGTAGTTTCCGCATTCTGTCCGCTTTCTCCAATAATATGCTTAGTTCGTCCTCAAGTCCCCTGATTACTACTGCCTCACAAGTCAGGTATAAGGCTCCGATGACTGGCACCATAATGATTACGTATAGTATGAGTTCTATGGGAAAGATCATTCAATGCGCCACCTCCGCGTATAGCCATCTTCTATCCAACCTGAGTTCGCATATATGGCTACTTTGCGCATATAAGTGACCGTAACAGTATTGTTATGGCGTTGATTTAAACTCATTCTCTATGTTCTCCTCCAACGGATTTCTCTTCTCAAGCCTCTTTCTCGGGACTGGGATCTTTTGATCCCCTTTAGAAGAGCTGGTATTGAGACTAGGCTAGTGCCGCCGTAAGTGATGAGTTTTTCCATGCCGCCCATATTGACATGCAGAGACAGGAGAACTACAATGGCAGACACAGTCACAGTCACTACCCACCCAGTACAGAAGCTGAACGGAAGCCATAAGATTGGCCTATCTATCCAGTCATCGATCACAGCAAAGCCGAGGATAAACCCGAAGGTAAGAGGCGGAACAAACGCGAATACGGTAGACGCTGATATAGACTTGATGTCAGACCATATTTCTTGAATCAGCCGTCCCCATCTTTCGAAGAAAACAGAGGCCGTATCTGCGGCTTCAGCTTCAAGGGTATGTAGGAAGACCATGTCCTCCGGCCATCAGCGATTATTTATTAAGAACCCATATGTCGATATTCGACATATCCTCTGCGAATGACAGGAGTCAGTAACTTAGTTCCTTTCGAGACTATCTGGATTCCTTAACGGAAATGGGGCGTGCGGTAAACCCATTGGAACGCCGAAAGTTAACAGTTAGGCTCTGGGTCATCGATACGCCTAGAAGTTACCAGAACCGCTTCTCGATAGGCTTATAAGGCGAATGCCCACGTTATAGGGGCTAAATTTCGGAGCTCGAAAGGATCCTTGACATTCAAAGCGAAGATTTCTCTTCGCCGCTTGGCGGTACGCGTTTCCGTAATCCTTTCGCTCCTCATTATTGTCCTTATTGAGTAGCCCGGCGTGCAACAAGGAACTGTTTGCGTGCTGGGCTCAGATCATAGAGGTGTTATTTTTGACAGTCATGTCTGGTGCAAAATGCTTGTTGGAGGCCTTGAGACAGCAGAAGGTCTCAGTTATCTTCGGCCTCCCAGGCGGCGCCATCATGCCTGTCTATGATGCTCTCTTGGACTCTGATATCAGACATATACTCGTGCGCCATGAGCAATCGGCTGTTCACATGGCTGACGGATATGCTAGGGCCAGTGGGCGCCCCGGAGTCTGTATGGCAACATCAGGCCCGGGTGCAACGAATCTCGTCACTGGGATAGCGAACGCCTACATGGACTCCTCGCCTGTCATCGCCTTCACCGGACAAGTCCCGAGACGGCTAATTGGGAAGGACGCATTTCAAGAGGCAGACATAGTTGGAATCACAACTCCGATCACAAAGCACAACTTTCAGATTGGACACACTGCGGAGATTCCTAGAACCGTGAAGGCTGCCTTCCATATAGCCTCTACTGGGAGACCCGGACCTGTTCTGATCGATCTCCCGAGGGATGTTCAACTAGAAAACGCTGAAGTGGATTTCTCAGAGACCTTGAAAATCAGGGGCTACCGGGTGAAGAGTGATCCAGATCCAGCCAGCGTTGAGAGAGCTGTTGAGGCCCTGTTCGGAGCCGAGAGACCCTTCATCTTAGCCGGCGGAGGAGTACTGATCTCAAATGCATGCGAGGAGCTGCGCCTGCTTGCAGAGCTTCTAATGGCTCCTGTGGGAACATCGCTCAACGGTAAAGGATGCTTCCCTGAGGATCATCTTCTCTCTTTGGGAACCGTTGGAATGCACGGAAGAACTGAAGCTAACAGGCTAATCATGGAGGCTGACGTGCTCTTTGCTGTTGGTGTCCGATTCTCTGACAGGACTACGTGCAAGGTCGACGGGTTCTGTCCAAAGGCCAAGATCGTTCACGCTGACTTGGACCCCGCCGAGATAGAGAAGAACAAGGAAGTTGACGTTTCGATAGTAGGTGACGCTAGTAAGGTTCTACGTTGCATACGAAACCGATTGGTTAAGAGGCCGCGCAAGGACAAGGCAAACAACTGGCACGCGAGAGTCCAAGAGCTGAAGGATGCCATCCGAAGCCGGAATGAGACCTATGAAAATGGGTTGAGGCCTTTCGCCGTCCTGAAGACGCTGAGGAAGGCTTTGCCGGCAAATGCCATTGTGACAACTGAGGTTGGTCAAAACCAGATGTGGGCAGCCCTACACTTCTCCGCCCTCATGCCCAGAACCTTCATCACATCTGGAGGGCTTGGCACGATGGGGTTCGGCTTTCCAGCAGCGCTAGGCGCGAAAGTAGCTAGACCTGAAGTTCCGGTTGTTGATATCGCTGGAGACGGCAGCTTCCTCATGACGGAGAACTCTCTTGCCACATCCGTCTGTGAGCAAATACCGATTACCGTTGTCATCTTGAACAATCGCATGTTGGGGATGGTCGCGCAATGGCAGAGACTCTTCTTCAATCGAAGATACTCGGCCGTTGAGCTTGGAAACGTTCCAGACTTTGTCAAGTTGGCCGAAGCCTACGGCGTAGAAGGATTACGTCCACAATCAATTGAGGAATTCAGCTCTGCATTGCAGAGAGCGTTGAAGACCAATGTTACTACTGTCATCGATGTTTCAATCAACCCTGAGGAGGATGTCCTCCCGATGGTTCCACCTGGAAGTAGTGTAGATCAGATCTTGGCGTGATGAAGATGACACAGGAAAAATTCCTGCTTGGAATGGTGGTCGCACACAAACCTGGAGTACTTCATAGAGTCTCGAATATGTTTCGAAGACGCAATTTCAACATCGAAAGCATCTCTGTTGGTGCAACAGAGGAGAAGGACTTGGCTCGCATGACCCTGGCGATTTCAGGAGATGATCGGATGGCGAGGCAAGTGGTCAAACAAATGGAGAAACTCCTCGATGTCGTATCTGTCTCTGTGCTGGATCAGAATCGGACTGTGCTACGTGAGCTTGCGCTTGTTAAGCTTCCTGCGGCCGACCCTAAGACTCGGTCTGACATCGTAAATTGGGCCAATGTCTTCAGAAGTCACGTTGTGGATCTCTCTCCAGAATCTGTCATCGTCGAAGTGACGGGTACACCAGACAAAATAGATGCCTTCATCGAGCTGGCGAAGAGCATTGGCATAAAGGAGATCTCAAGAACCGGGGTGACCGCGCTTGAGAGAGGGGCTGGGGCAATTAACTGGACGGAGACAGTGTAGATGGTTCAAGTGTACTACGACCCGGATGTAAGTCTAGACAGCTTGAAGGGAAGAACCGTAGCCGTGATTGGCTACGGAAGTCAAGGCCGTGCTCAGGCGCTCAACATGAGGGATTCAGGAGTCGAGGTCATAGTCGGCCTGAGAAAGGGGGGATCCTCATGGAGGACTGCTGAGGCTGAAGGTTTCACCGTGTACCCGATCTCTGAGGCGACAAAGAAAGGAGACATAGTGCACATCCTCATCCCGGACCCGGCCCAGCCAGCCGTATACGAGTCGGAGATAAAGAATCATCTAGAAGGACTAAAAGCTCTTGGATTCTCACATGGCTTCAATGTTCACTTCAAGCAAATTGTTCCGCCTCCAGACTCAGACGTAATCATGGTTGCACCCAAGAGTCCAGGGCGAAGGCTTAGAGAGACGTTCCTCGCTGGGTTTGGTGTCCCGGCTCTGATAGCAATAGAACAGGATTGCTCCGGAGAGGCGAGGGAGATGGCCCTTGCGATAAGCAAGGCCTTGGGATGCACGCGAGCTGGCGTTCTTGAGACCACCTTCAAGGATGAGACAGAGAGCGATCTGATAGGTGAGCAGACTGTGCTCGTCGGCGGCTTGATGGAGCTGATCAAGAAGGGTTTCGAGACACTAGTTGAAGCCGGATATGAACCGGAGCTAGCGTACTTTGAAGCCTGCAACGAAGCGAAACTGATCATGGATCTAATCTATGAACGAGGCCTCGTTGGCATGTTGAGAGCGGTGTCGGACACTGCAAAATACGGGGGACTTACAGTGGGGCCGAAGGTCATTGACGAGCACGTTAAGCTAAACATGAAAAAAGTTGTTGGAGATGTGCAAAACGGCAGATTCGCGAAAGAATGGGCCAGCAAGTTCCAAAATAGCTCAGCCGTCTTGGATCACTTCATGAAGGAACTAGACCAGCACCAGATAGAGACCGTTGGCCGAAAGATCAGGAGAATGGCCGGACTAGAAAAGTAGAGAATGGACAAGCAAAGGTTGTGAAAATACGCCCTGTCTGATGGATGGAAAATTCCGGAAGTTCGCAGTTCGTCACGGTCATTCAAAGATAGTTGTTGGATGAGTATGGTAAGAAGAAAGAAGAGGAAACGAGATCCTGACTGGGAGAAGTTTGAGATGAGCTTCTGGAGTGAGACGAAGCCCCAGAGCTGAGGATCTTGAATTGAGGATATGTTAGTGAAGGGATGAGAAGTTGGCTTGGAGGAATAGCGTTCTCGAGTGAGTGCCTACTACCCACTCGAGTGAGAATCTTTGATACGACGCTGAGAGACGGGGAGCAGACACCTGGAGTCGCCCTCACCTCGGAGGAAAAAGTCAAGATCGCGAAGCAACTTGACACCCTAGGTGTAGATATCATCGAGGCTGGGTTCCCGATTGCCTCCACAGGTGAAACGGAGGCAACTAGAAGGATTGCTGGCGCGGGGCTGAACGCAGAGACCTGTGGATTGGCGCGGACGGTGAAAGAAGATATTGACGCTGTGTTAGCTTGCAATGTCGACAGAATTCATCTCTTCATAGCAACATCGGATGTTCACCTGACGAAGAAGCTCAAACTGACTAGAGAGCAAGTTCTGAACCAGGCCGTTGAGTCAGTGGGATACGCAAAGCGTCACGGCATCAAGGTTGAGTTCTCTGCTGAGGATGCGACAAGAAGCGACGCGTCATTTCTTACGCAGGTGCTCAAGGCAGCTGCTGAGGCTGGGGTTGATGTGTTGAACATCCCGGACACTGTTGGAGTATCTATACCGCGAGGAATGTTCAATCTCATCAAGAAGGTGAAGAGCATAGTCGATGTGCCAATCTCTGTTCACTGCCACAACGACATGGGTCTGGCCGTTGCCAATTCACTGGCTGGGATAGAGGCCGGAGCCGAGCAGGCACACGTAACTGTCAACGGTATCGGCGAAAGGGCGGGAAACGCTAGTCTGGAGGAACTGGCTTTGAGCCTCCATTCCCTTTACGGGGTCCCTACAAATATTCGCCTCGAAGAGATTTGGAGAACCTCCCAGCTTGTCTCGAAGTTGACTGGGGCGACAGTGCCTCCGAACAAGGCTGTGGTCGGTGATAACGCCTTCTCTCATGAGAGTGGAATACATGCTCATGGAGTGATCAGCTCGCCAGACACCTACGAGCCTGTGCCTCCAGAGACAGTGGGTCGTACAAGAAGGTTGGTCGCTGGAAAACATGCGGGATCACATGGCGTGGATGTGATGCTCCAAGAGATGGGTTTCAGCTTGACGAGGAAACAGCTGAGGGAGGTTCTGGCCCGGGTCAAGCTGCTAGGCGACAAAGGAAGGAAGGTGACTGACACGGATCTCTACACACTTGCGGAAGATGTGGCAGGTGTACTGCCAGCAGAGGAGGAGAAGATCAGACTTCAGGATCTGGTCGTTGTCACAGGCAGCAAGGTGACACCTACAGCCAAGCTCAGGCTTCTCATCGAAGGAAAAGAATACCAGAGCGCGGAGAAGGGCGTAGGTCCCATTGATGCCGTGAGCAAGGCCATCCAGAAAAGTATCGGAGACATCATGAAGTTTCGACTTGTAGAGTTCAATCTCGACGCCATGTCAGGTGGAACCGATGCGCTGGCAGCTGTGACCGTGAAGCTTGCCGGAGAGAACGGCCGACTTGTCTCCGCCCGGGCAGTTCACGAAGACATAGTCATGGCCGGCGTGATGGCGGTAGTGAATGCGGCAAACAGATTGTATGTGATCGCTAAGAGAGGCAATTCAAGATGGCGATGACAACTTGCGAGAAGATCCTCGCGAAGAACTCGGGAAGAGCGTCAGTTTCCCCGGGAGACATTGTAGTCGCCGATGTTGATCTTCTAATGATCAACGAAATAACCGGGCCATTGGCGGAAAGAGCCTTTGAAGACATGGGTTTCGACAAGGTCTGGAATCCTGAGAAAGTTGTCGCCGTGCTAGATCACGCGATTCCAGCTGTCGATGTCCGATCAGCGTCAGTAATGAAGAAGATGAGAGAGTTTGCACGAACACACAGCGTCAAGAATTTCTACGGCGTTGGGGGAGAAGGCGGAATCGCCCACCAACTCCTGGTCGAGAAGGGGCTCGTTGGACCCGGGATGTTGGTTGCGGGGGCGGACAGTCATACATGCACTGCTGGAGCGGTCAGCGCTCTTGGAATAGGTGTTGGTTCCACAGAGGCAGCTGCGATTCTGGCGACTGGAAAGCTCTGGTTCAGAGTACCTGAGACAGTCAAGATCGAGGTTACTGGTCACTTGCGGCCGCCCGTCATGGCTAAGGACCTAATCTTGAGCATTATTGGCAGCGTCAGGGCTGACGGCGCTACCTACAAGGCCATCGAGTACTGCGGCGAAGCAGTCTCAAAGATCAGCATTGATGGCAGAATGACAATCGCGAACATGTCTGTTGAGATGGGCGCGAAGACCGGAATCGTGAAGACCGATGAAGCTACTATCAGCTATTTGGAGAAGACAGGTCGATCTCTTACATTGTTGGAGAGCGATCCAGACGCGAGATATGACAAGACTCTCCAATTCGATGCTTCTGATCTGGAGCCGAAGATTGCGGCACCATTCCAAGCCGACAATGTTATGGAGGTGGGCAAGGTTGAGGGGATCGAGATAGACCAAGCGTTCCTTGGCAGTTGCACAAATGGAAGAATGGAAGATTTGAGAGCTGCGGCTAACATAATGTGCAGGCGGAGGGTCCATCCGCACGTCAGATTCATCGTAATTCCAGCCTCCATGAAGATCTATCGTGAAGCTTTACGAGAGGGAATTCTAGAGACACTCCTATCGGCGGGCGCCGTCATTTCCAATCCGACATGCGGGCCTTGTCTAGGTATGTCGCAAGGGGTCCTCGCCGCTGATGAAGTGTGCGTCTCATCGAGCAACAGGAATTTTGTTGGAAGGATGGGCGATAAGACTTCCCGTGTCTATCTCGCGTCTCCTACAACGGTCGCCGCGTCAGCTGTCGCTGGCAAGATAACGGATCCTAGGAGGATGTGGAGTTGAACAATGTCTCCGGCAGGGCTCTACGCTACGGCGACAACGTAAACACAGACGTGATCATACCTGCAAAGTACCTGAATACTACAGATATCGCAACCCTTGCCGAGCATGCAATGGAGCCTTTGGATCCAGAGTTCAGGCGGAAGGTATCGACATGCAACATTCTTGTGGTAGGCAGAAATTTCGGTTGTGGCAGTTCTAGGGAGCACGCAGCCATGGTTTTGAAAGCGGCAGGGATCCAAGCGATCCTGGCTGAATCCTACGCTCGAATTTTCTTCAGGAACGCGATAAACCAAGGCATTCCTGCATTCGAAATTAGAGGCTTATCGAGCGATGTCGACCAAGGCGACCTCTTGGAGCTCGATCTGAACTTATGGAAACTGAGAAACCTAACAAAAGCCATAACGATTGAGCTGTCACGCCTTCCTGATTTTCTCATGGACATACTGGCCTCAGGGGGGCTCGTCAACTACTTGAAGAAGCGCAGGACATGGTAGCGGGATCTTCAATTGAAGTATGTGATAAGCGTCATCCCAGGAGACGGAATAGGGCCAGCCGTGATTCAAGCTACTCTTGACGTGCTGGGGAAGCTCGCCCTGCACTTTTCTCTAAACTTTGACTTCAGACATGTGGAAGCCGGCGACGCCACCAGAACCAAGTACGGCGTTGCTCTGCCCGACGAGTCGTACGCAAGGATTTCTTCCTCGAACGCTTGTCTAAAAGGCCCGATAGGTGAAAGTGCAAAGCAGGTGATAATCCCCCTTAGACAGCGTTTTGACTTGTACGCCAATATTCGGCCGGCCTTCACGTTGCCCAACATACCCGCGATCCAAGATGATGTCGACCTTGTGATCGTCAGAGAGAACACTGAGGATCTATACAAGGGGATAGAGGATAGGACGGATGAGTACGCCTTTGGGATGCGTGTTGTGACAAGGCGGGCATCAACCCGGATTGCCAAGATTGCCTACAATCTGGCTATGCGTAGGCGAAGAAAGGTAACAATCGTCCACAAAGCCAACGTGATGTTGGCTTGCGGGCTTTTCAGCGAGTGTTGCCGGGAGGCTGGGAGGGGCTATCCAAATGTTGAGACTGAGGAGATGTACGTTGACAATGCTGCATACCAACTAGTGAAGAATCCTCGGCGATTCGATGTGATCCTGACAACGAATCTATTTGGAGATATCTTGAGCGATGAGGCGGCAGGAGTTGTGGGAAGCCTAGGCATCTCACCTTCCATGAATGTTGGCGACACTTTTGGGATCTTTGAACCAGTTCACGGCTCTGCTCCAGATCTGCCAAAAGCAGCTGGCAACCCACTAGCGACCTTAATGTCTGCAAGACTCATGCTCGACTGGCTGGCAGGAAAGCACAATGACAATGTCTTGGAACAAGCGTCTCGAAGACTCTGGGAAGCGATTCTTGAAACGTTGAGGAAGAGGAAAGCACCAACGCGAGACCTCGGAGGAGAAAGCATGACCGATGAGGTTGCAGAGGCGGTCATTGAAGAGATTGACAAAGCAAATCGTGCTAGGTCGATCTAGCCGCTTGTGCGCCGAACACCCTTGCTAGGCATCCCTTGACCTTACGTTCTCTGGGCTTCCAGTCGTGTAGACGACTCGCCATCTCCTCATTGGATATTCTCGCGTCGAGTCGACGGTCAGGAATGTTGATCTCAATTGTATCTCCCGCCTTCAGAGCGGCAATGGGGCCTTTGACTGCTGCTTCGGGCGCTACATGCCCAACGCAGGGACCCCTCGTTGCGCCGGAAAACCTTCCGTCTGTTAGAAGAGCGACCTTATCGCTTAGATTCATGCCGACTATGAGAGAAGTTGGAACAAGCATCTCTCTCATGCCCGGTCCGCCGACTGGCCCCTCGTACCTTATGATGGCCACATCTCCTTCGCGGACCTTTCCTCGAGCAATTCCGTCCACAGCATCCTCCTCAGAGTCAAAGACAACGGCTGGGCCTCTGAACTTGAGCATGGTAGCTGGAACCGACGAATACTTGATCACGGCGCCTCCCGGTGCGAGGTTGCCTCTCAGTATAGCTATGCCACCTTCAGAGTGAATCGGATTGGACATAGGCCTAATCACCTGATCGTTCAAAACCTTGTACCCTGCAATCAGCTCCTTCAATGTCTTTCCCATAACCGTCTTGGCACTCAGCTTTAGCTTGGGCTCAAGTCGCTTCAGCAGGGCTGGGACACCTCCCGCTTTTTCAAAGTCCTTCATGAAGTACGGGCCGCTTGGTCTGAGGTCGCAGATGTGAGGTGTTCTTCGACTGAGCTCATCGAATCTTTCAAGGGTTAGGTCTATTCCGAGCTCTCGGGCTATGGAGCTGAGGTGCAAAACAGAGTTGGTCGAACCCCCCAGAGCCATATCGACAGTTATTGCGTTCTCGAAGGCCTCCTCAGTCATTACGCTTGACGGTAAGGGACCGTTGTCCAACAGAGACATGATCCTTCTCCCGGATTCCCTGGCCAAACTGAGTTTGGCTGGGTCATTGGCATGCATGGCAGCGCATCTGGGAAGGGACATGCCCAAGGCTTCAGTCAAACAAGCCATGGTGTTTGCAGTAAACAATCCTGCACATGAACCGGGGCCAGGACAAGCACATCCCTCGAGTCTTCTCAATTCCTTCTCGGAGATTCGACCTTTCTGAAACTTTCCCACAGCCTCAAAGACAGTCATCACGTCGACGAAGTTCCCTTGCAGCCGTCCCGGCATCATTGGGCCCCCCGTAACCATGATAGAAGGTATGTCCAGCCTGGCCGCCGCCATTAGATGACCGGGAACAATCTTGTCACATGAGGAGATTAGGACCATGGCGTCGAAACGATGCGCTTCAACCATGGCTTCAACCGAGTCGGCGATTATCTCACGGCTGGCAAGCGAGTACTTCATCCCCTCATGACCCATCGCGAGTCCATCGCAGATGCCTATCGTATCAAACTCAAACGGTGTTCCGCCTGCAGCCCTCACACCTTGCTTGGCGGCTTCAGCCAGTCTTCTTAGGTGAGTATGACCCGGAACAATCTCATTCCAGGAGTTCGCTATGGCAATAAAAGGACGACTTAAGTCTCGGCTCGATAGCCCTAAAGATCGAAGGAGAGCTCTATGAGGCGCCCGCTCTATTCCATCCTTTACTAGGCTACTACGCCGCTTCAATTCCTAGCCTTCTGAAATCTCGATAGCTGAACGAACCCGCTAGCTATCATCTTGAGTCTAGATAAGTTCTTAGCCGCCTCAATTCGAAAGGTATCTTCTCCGCCATCCTTGCATTCGAGAATCTGCATTCAGGAAGGATGATGGGCGTGGGTCGCACACTGAGATCGCTAGGAATATTGGATTGTCAGAGGGGGCCGTCAGGAAGAGGATTAAGGCGATGGTGGATTCAGGAATCATCAGTAAGTTCACGGTTCAACTTGGCTTTACCAAAGGAGCGAAGGCCATGGCTCTAGTTTCGGTGAACCCACAGCTCCCTACGTCCTCTGCCTCCAGGAATCTGAAGAAGATCCCGGGAATTGAAGTAGTGTATGAGGTTACTGGCCAGTATGGCATCGCGGCGGTGGTTTCAACATTGAACATTGCTGAGGTGAATCGATCCGTGGAGAGGATTTGCAGCATCAAGGAGTTACAAATACGAACACGATGATTATTCTTCAGCAGTGGTAGGCGCGGCGCTTGTGACGGGGGGGCTCACAAAGCTTAAATGTGGATGGTCGCGCATCAGACCGAGCAAGGCGTTGAGACAATGAGAAGGTATCGCGTTCCAGAATTCTAGATTCTCCAACGCGACCTCAGTTACAATTTCTGATTGTGTGTCTCGATCGTTCTTCGGCCTGCTTTTGGAGGTGCAATAATGTCAGGGAGGAATTGCTTCCCATGGTGGAAAGTCGACTAAACGAAGCAGATTCGGGTCGAGCCAGAAGTTGCAAGCCGCAGGAACGGTGAAGGCGGCTGAACTTTGCGCAAGACTCGGACTCGATTATCACGTGGTGGATTCTGAGTGGCGGGAGAACTACATCTCGCCTAGCGAGCTAGAAGACCTTCTAGAATTCTCAGAAAGAAACAGCTCGAACCTGAAGACCATCGTCACCATCTCTGCCAGACATATGTCCTCTGTTGAGAGGACCCGTAAGCTCATTGAGATTATGAAGAGACATGAGAGCGCAAGCCTCAACCTCGTCGCTGGCAACAGAGTCTATCTCGCAGAAAAAGAGGTCAAGAGATCTGCCGCCAAGAGACTTGCTAATCTCGCCAGAATTGCTAGAAGGTGCCTGAGAGACAGAGTCGTATTCATTGGAACAGAAGGACTAACAGAGATGGCATTGGAGATAGCGACAGAACATGACCTCGTCCCCTTCTTGCTGCTCGACAAAGACCTTGAAAGTGACGTTGATGAAGTCCACGACACATATCAAAACAGTAGAATCGCCGTATATGTTCCCTACCTCACGAAGTCTTGCGACTACGATATTTCAGCCGAAGCCGTACGAAGACTCTGGCGATATGCATTCAGACGCCGATGGGTCAGAAAGGACCTTGAAGATAAAGGATACGACTTGCGCCTTTTGGAAGTGTCTATGAAGCACGAACGTAACGGCAACTGTAACTCGCTTGACAACAGGATTGCAGAGGTCCTAATGGATCCTATTGGAAAACTATCAGTTTGCGGTGATGCGGAAGGATTCATCCGAGCATTTCAGAATTTCAAGAAGCTTGGTATCGATACAGTCATAGGTTTCCCTCTGAGAGAAGAAGAAAGACAGGTCCTGACATTTTCTCGCTGCATCCACCATTTCAGAAGACACCGTGTTTGAGACGGTATCGGCTTACAGGAGGATCTTGACCTCGCTGAGAAAGCCTGTCGCGCAATACTCCGTCTCATTCATGGTCGCCTAAAGATCCAACTCCCTGTGGTCGTGCAGCCTATAGGGCTCGACATTTGGGTAAACGCTTAGGCGATAGCCGTCCAGCCGGGGGGCACCAAGCTTTCTTCCAAGGGGAAACAAGCCCTCCGACAGTCGCCAACCGGTTTTGCACGAAGACTGCCGCGGAACTCAACAGAACCCCGTGAAATAAGCTTTATATGTTCTTCTCTTCTCGTTATCTGCCCAACAGAGGTTCCGCATTGAACTCGAAGCTTTTCACGACCGTTGCCACTACTATGGCTGCCACGATGACTCAGACCACAAACTGAGTCGGACGGCGAGAACCTCTTTCGACTAGGCTTTCTTCACGTCCTTGCCGTTCTAACTCGTTTTGAACAAGCATAGAGGAGACTAGATCAAAATGAATGTCAAACAGATGCCGCAAGCGCCTGCTACGGCGCGAGCAGAAAGCATACTAGGCGGAAGCGAAGTTAACAGATCTCAAAGGTCGCCCAAACTCCTCTCAGCCAACTGCGTCAAGGTTGTTGCACCATCAACTACTGCAAATTTGGGGCCAGGATTCGACATCTTCGGCTTAGCTCACGATGCTTTCCAAGATCTACTTGAGATCAAAGTGACCTCAAGAAACAAGATTGAAGTTGAGGTCCGCGGTGTCGATTCAAAGTGGATCTCGTGCGACCCAGACAAGAATACTGCGGGACTAGTCGCAAGGTGTGTCGCCGAAAGATTGCCGAGCGGATGCGGCTTGAGAATCCGCGTCGAGAAAGGAATCCCAGTTGGCAAGGGATTGGGAAGCAGTGGCGCAAGCGCTGCCGCATGCATCGTCGGACTGAACAGAATCTTGGGCCTAGGTTTATCGAACGACCAAGTGATCCAGCTCGCAGCGAGGGGAGAAGCCGCTTCCGCAGGGTTCCCGCATGCAGACAATGTCGCAGCTTCGATCTTAGGAGGCTTTACAATAATTCGATCGTATGAACCGTTCCACGCAATCAGCTTGGCTCCACCTCCAAATCTTGGACTCGCGTTGGCGGTACCTGACCTTGCAGTCGCGCAGAAGAAGACTGAGACGGCGCGCGCAGTCCTTCCCCAATCAGTTCCCATAAAGAAGATGGTCCACAACATTGGTCAAGCATCGGGAATGATTGTAGGAATACTATCCGGAGACATAGATCTCATCGGTCGAAGTATGGTAGATGCTGTTATAGAACCAGCAAGATCCAAGTTCATCCCAAGCTACTGCAAGGTTAAGGAGAGTGGTCTCGCTGCCGGAGCCGCGGGAGTTGCGATAAGCGGCGCTGGCCCATCAATGATTGCAATTGTCGACGAAAATAGAACATCCGTCATCAAGGTTGCTCAAGCAATGAAAGAGGCGTTCGAAGCTGGAGGAGTTAGCTGCCAAGCCTTCTCACCCAAGCCTACCACTGGGGCTAAGGTTGTCGAAGGAGGATGAGAGCGATGAGGTACCATCTTGAATGTATCGGATGTGGAGTTCGCTACGCGCCAAGCGAAACGGTGTACTTCTGCAAGAGCTGCGGAGACCTGCTTGACGTAGCATATGACTACGACAGTCTCCGAGAGACTATTGACATCTACCTGTGGAGGACAAGGCCCCTTTCGGTTTGGAGATATGAGGAGCTTCTCCCGTTGGACAAAGCTTCAGCGAAGGTGAGCTTGGAGGAAGGGGGAACGAGCCTCCACAGATCTCTCAGGCTCGCCGAGAGACTAGGGCTCAAGAGACTGCACGTGAAGAATGAGGGCGAGAACCCCACAGGCTCCTTCAAGGACAGGGGCATGACTTTAGGAGTATCGAAGGCTGTTGAGATCGGCGCAGAGAAAGTCGCCTGCGCCTCGACTGGGAACACATCAGCCTCCCTCGCAGCCTACGCAGCAAGAGCCGGGCTTGAATGTATCATACTGATACCCTCTAGGAATGTTGCTCTTGGAAAGCTTGCTCAAGCAGTCGTCCACGGCGCGCACGTGGTACAGATAGATGGAGGCTTCGATGATGCGTTGAGAGCTGTTGTGGAGCTTGCCCAGTCCAAGACTGGTTTGTACCTGCTGAACTCAATTAATCCGTATAGACTTGAGGGGCAGAAGACCCTCGCATACGAGGTGTGGGAGCAGCTGGGAGGCAGGGTTCCGGACGCAATCATCGTGCCCGTAGGTAACGCGGGCAATATAAGCGCGATCTGGAAAGGGTTTCAAGATCTGAATCAGCTTGGACTCATCTCAAACCTCCCAAAAATGATTGGCATACAAGCGGAGGCAGCATCCCCTATAGCCACAGCGTTCAGAAAGGGACTGAACAAGATCGCCCCGGTTCAAAATCCGGAGACAGTTGCCACAGCGATAAGGATCGGTTCACCAGCAAGCTGGAAGAAGGCCTTGAGAGCGGTTAGGGCCTCAGAAGGACTCATGGAGACAGTCTCCGACAGAGAAATCCTAGAAGCCCAAAAGCTACTAGCGAGGCTGGAGGGCATCTTCGTCGAGCCGGCTAGCGCCTCCAGCGTTGCGGGACTAAAGAAGCTCCTTAAAGTTGGCGGGGTCAGAAACGATGAGGAAGTTGTATGCGTCGCCACCGGACACGGCCTCAAGGATCCTGAGGTCGTTGAGCGCACATGCAAGAAACTCATCACGGTAAGAGCGGAACAGAACGCGATCAAGAGAGCGCTCGGCTTGAATGGCTGAGGGGGACAAGAGGATGAGAATTGTTATCGTAGGCTTCGGAACGGTCGGACAGAATCTTGCGAAGATCCTTCAGTCAAAGGAGAAGCAGCTTCTAAGAGAATTTGGATTCCACCCGAGGATCGTTGCATTAGTCGACAGGAGCGGTGCTATGATAGACCCAAGGGGCCTAGACTTGAACAGAGCTTTGACGGTTAAGCAGATGAAGGGCTCGGTCGCTCAAGACCCGGAGTTCGGTTGTCCAGAAATAGACGCGGAGGAAGTCATAGAAGGAGTGGAAGCCGAGGCGGTCGTAGAGTTGACACCAACCAATATGTGGGACGGCGAACCTGGGCTGTCGCATATCAAAGCCGCTCTAAGAAACCGTAGGCATATGATCACAACGAATAAGGCCCCACTTGCGATCGCGATGCCCACGCTTATGGAGATGGCCTCTTACAACAAGGTTCTCCTGAAGTTCAGCGGCACAGTCGGAGGAGGAACACCAGTCCTAGACTTTGCGAAAAAATGCTTCAACGGGAATAAGATCGAGTCTCTGCGGGGAATATTGAACGGAACAACCAACTACGTCCTGACCAGAATGGCGGAGTCCAATACCTCAATGGACGCAGCCTTGAAAGAAGCGCAAACCTCAGGGTACGCGGAGGCCGACCCATCCTACGACATAGATGGAATTGACACAGCCTGCAAGCTTGTGATCCTCGCGAATTGGGTGATGGGCAGGGAGTCCTCGATAAAGGACGTGAAGATCGAAGGGATCAGAAAGGTCACATCCGAGGACCTAGGAGAGGCTAGAAGAAAGAATTCCCAAGTCAAGCTGATAGGCTCCATAGGCGATGAGATAAAGGTTCAACCAGAACCGATTCCACAAAGCCATCCACTCTGTGTCGGAGGAACATTGAACGCGGTCTCATTCAAAACGGAGCTGATGGGCGAGGTCACGATAGTTGGAAAGGGAGCCGGAGGCGCCGAGACTGCGAGCGCGGTGTTAAGAGACATAGTAGATGTAAGGAGAACTCTAGCGAGATGAGTTGGAACAATCCATGAAGCTTGTGATGAAGTTCGGAGGAACCTCTCTAGACGAGAGCTCAAGGATCAGGCATGTGACAAACACAATCCGAGACCATGCCCTGAAAGGCGATAGGATCGTGGTCGTGGTCTCAGCCATGTCAGGGGTCACTGATGGGCTGATCGAAGCCGTCGAGAAGGCTGGCATGCGCGACCGAGCCTCAATCGGTGCCTTCGTGAAGAGCCTAGCTCGAAGGCACACTCGAGCCTCTCAAGATATTATCAAGAATGGAGAGATACTTGAACAGGCGCTTAGGTCGTTGAACGAGGAGATCGTAGAGTTAGAGAAGATCTTGGTCGGCATCACCTATCTGGGCGAGTTGACTCCCAGGTCGAGAGATTATGTCCTGTCGTTCGGTGAGAAGCTCTCCGCCATCTTGATGTCCGGAGCATTGAGAGATCTCGGATTAAGAGTAGAGTTGTTTACAGGAGGCGGATGTGGAATCGTCACCGACAACTGCTTTGGAGAGGCTAAACCTCTGATGAACATTACGAGGCAGCAGGTCAAGGAGAAGCTCGAGCCGATCATTGAGGCTGGAGTGGTGGCGGTGGTCACTGGCTTCACAGGAACGACCCAAGACGGCCTGACTACAACTCTAGGCAGAGGGGGGTCCGATTATACAGCCACGATACTTGGTGCCGCGCTGCAGGTCGACGAGGTGTGGGTATGGACAGACGTAGATGGACTTATGACGGCGGATCCGAAGGTTGAGCCGTTAGCCAAGAGGATACCCGTCTTATCCTTCTCAGAGGCGATGGAGATGGCCTACTTTGGAGCCAAGGCCATGCATCCGAGAACTCTCGAGCCGGCTTCGGAGAGAGGTATTCCAATTCGGGTGAAGAACACTCTCAATCCTGATAGTCTTGGAACGTTGATAGTTCAGGAGCAGCAGGTTAAACCTGAGAGAATAGTGAAGGCTGTCGCCGTGATCAGGAATGTTGCGTTGATCACCGTGAGCGGTGCTGGGATGGTCGGTGCACCCGGTATCGCCGCGAAAGTATTCAGCGTACTTGGAGAGAACAACATAGACGTCCTAATGATCTCTCAAGGCTCCTCTGAGGCGAACATCTCCTTCGTTATCCCTCGCACAACCTTGGAGAAAGCAGTTAACAAACTTGAACTCTCACTATTAGGAAGCGGATTCGTGAAAGAGGTTACGTCGGAAACGGGTACATGTATCGTGGCCGTGGTTGGAGCCGGCATGAAGGGTACGCCAGGCGTTGCGGCAAGAGTCTTCACAGCAGTTGCAAATCAAGGCGTCAACATACGCATGATAGCCCAAGGCTCATCGGAGCTCAACATATCGTTTGTTGTAGAAGAGAGCGACGGCATCAAGGCTCTCCGAGCCTTGCATACAGAATTCAAACTCGATTGTTAGGACTCATTCTGAACTAAAGCAAAGTAGTTTCTTGCAGAGGCAATTGCTGAATCCAAGCACCTTGCCGCTTTCAAATCTGAACAGTATCGATCTGACATCTTTGAAGGGCATCAATACGATTTCTTCATCGACTTCGGCTTGATGAGGCAAGCAAGAAAGTCAGCATTTTTTCTATACTTTTCTCTATATAGAAACTGTTCATAGCGGCAAAGCTTCTTCAGGCACCCCGAGCCTGTCGGCCAGCAATTCTCTGTAGAGGGTTGCAGCTTCGCTATGGATGTTCGCTGAATCCTTGCGTGGCGGAAACTGAAATACCGCTACGCCCGTCTCGAGTATGCTTAGCACAGTCCCCTTCGTATCTGTGAGAGTTACGCCGAGCTTGCCCTGCTTGTCCACAGTGTATCCGAGCCTACCTAAACTATCTATCGCCATGTCCAATTCTACTTTGAGCCAGTTCTTTGGGGTTATTACAATGGTTCTCTTGCCACTTCGGGCGCATTGTTCTTCTATGAGTTTCTGCTTTAGCGGGATAGGCGGCTTCTTAGCAATGTCACCACAGACCGGACATCCCCTGTACCTAGCTAGTGTCACTTCCTCGAAGAATAGAGTTGAAGCATCCACATAGAATAGTTTGCCAGCCAGCATAGGCTCTTTTCCTATCAACAGTCTAACCGCTTCGGAGACCTCTATACTGGCCACAATACCTAGTATAGGCGTATAGACGCCCACAACAGCGCACTTAGGTAAACTATCATCAGTAAGGTTTGGACTGAAACATTCTAGGCATGCAGTCCTTTTCGGCATAATGGTAGACACGTTTCCTTGAGTCTCTACAGCTGCACCATACACATATGGAATGCTATGCTCAACGCATGCACGGTTGATCAGGTATCTAGTTTCCACACTATCCAACCCGTCAATGACTATGTCAACATCCTTAAGCAGGTCTTCCACGTTCCAAGGCTTGATAGAAACTGGGATGGGTTCGACCTTAATGCGTGGATTGAGGACTGAAAGTCTTGAGGTGGCCACCTCAACCTTGGGCAGACCAACTGAGTGAGTATCATATAGGTACTGACGATGAAGATCAGATACAGAAACGATATCCCTGTCCACAATCTTTAGATGACCTACGCCCATAGCCGCCAACTGAAGAGAGATCGGACATCCCAGTCCACCTAAACCAACTACCAGAACTCGACTTCTCTTCAGCTCTAACTGGCCTTTGAAGTCTATCTCATCCAACACCAGCTGTCTAGAATAGACTTCCAACTCCTCATCAGTGAGCCTTTCTACTTCCATTTCATCACACCAGCTAAACAATGGCTTCTACGTTTTGAATCCTTTGTCTGGCAGTCGTGATATCGCCGAATTAGCACATTGTGGATTGTCTTAAGAGGACTATCTGAGAAGGACCTCTACCGAACCCCTGTGCTCCAGAGAGCCCACAAGTCTGATCACTGAAACAACTTCATATGTCTTAACCTCCGCTCACGCTGGGTATCACGACGATCTCATCGCCCTCCTTCAAATCAGCCTTTAGGAAACCGAGTAGACGGGCATTCTTGCCATTTATGTAGAAGTTAAGGAGCCTGTTCGGCTCGCCTGACGAGTCGAGGAGCTTCTCCGCTAGCAACTCTCCATACAGACATCTCAACTGCTCCAAGGCCTCACCCAAGGTCGATCCCGAGACTTGAATCCTTTTGTGTCCTCCAGCAATCTTCGAGATGATCGATGGAAGTACTATCGTAACTGTCGACGTCAAGCTATCACCCTCAGCAATTCTCCTAAAGCCTCAAGTCTTGGTTCAATAACAGTTGGACGAGGTAGAACTCCGTTCAGTACGTCTATGGTCTTCAGACCGCTCCCAGTGACATAGCATACTACCCGTTCGTCCCTAGAGATTTCGCCGGATTCAACAAGCTTTGTCAGGGCGGCGATGGTGACTCCACCAGCCGGTTCAGTGAAAATTCCCTCTTTGCTTGCTAAGACCCTAATTCCGTTGACTGTCTCCTGATCGCTTACTGAGACGGCAACCCCACCAGACTCTCTTATACTTCTAATGGCGTATGCGCCGTCTCCTGGGTCTCCTATAGCCAAGCTCTTGGCAATTGTGTGAGGTCGGTCAATGGGCCTAACATGGCTTCCTTCAGAGTTGCAAGCTTGAATTATTGGAGAGCACCCATCAGGTTGGACGCCGGTCACCCTTATTTTCCGCTCAGGGATCAAACCTAGCTCAGCCAGTTCCTTGAATCCCCGATGAACAGCGCATAGTAGTGCTCCACTAGCCATAGGCACGACTACGTGATCTGGTGGTTCCCAGTCTAGCTGCTCGCACACCTCAAAGGCCAATGTCTTAGATCCCTCCACATAATATGGACGTAGATCCACATTGACAAATGCCCATCCATACTCTTCAGAAGCTTGCGCCGCTAGTCTATTAGCATCGTCATAGGTCCCCCTTACGCCAATTATCCTCGCACCATAAGCCGCTGCTTGAACAGCTTTTGGCAACTCTACATCATACGGTATAAGGACGTAGCAGGGCAGACCAGCCTTTGCCGCATGAGCGGCTGTCGCTGCTGCTAGGTTTCCCGTAGATGGGCAAGCCACCACATTGATGTTGAACTCTAGCGCTTTAGATACAGCGACAGCGGAAGGCCTATCTTTGAACGAGTATGTTGGGTTGACCGTATCATTTTTTACGTATACCCTATTCATCCCTACAAGTTTGGCTAACCCTTGCGCCTCAAGCAGTGGGGTACATCCCGCGTTGAGTTCCACGATATTGGTTGTATCCTCTATCGGGAGCAGGTCTATGTATCTCCAAAGGGTTCTTCCTTTGCCGTGAAACGACCGCTTGTTTAGGTTCAAAGACTTGTAGTCATAGACCACGTCCAGGGGACCAAAGCATTCTTCGCAAATCGCTTGTCTAGTGGGCGGATAGGTTCTGCCGCATTCTCGGCATTTGAGGGCTTCAACTTTCTCGTTTAGCTTCGACACACCTCGCGAACATATCGGTGTCGAGCTATCATTACTGGCATATATCTCTAATTGCCTCTTGAATTCCTTTAGGAATAATTGGTCTTGGTTTTTGAACATCTATCCCTTGCATATACTCTTGCTAGAACCGACCTAGCAAGAATAGCCATCAAGACCTAAGGTGACACGCACCCCTGCGGCAAGCGTAAGTATCGAAGATGACCAGAGCAGGCAGTTAAGAGATAACGCTGAGTCCGAGATCCACTTGCTCTTGATGCTGAATGCTGTTGCGTTTTTCCATAGACAGAAGCGCTTGCTAATGCACAGCTCTGATCATAGAACGCGCCTAACCGATACTTGAAATGGCATACTACTCACCAAACAGCCCTTGAAGGCGTAAAATGATCTCGCAGCGTGAGCAGGTCTGTTTTGTTGACAAGGATGCGCCCTTTTCCGAACCGATAAGGCTATTTGATATAACCCCGTTATACACTAACACCCTCTGCACTAAGCAAGCTGATGACTAGGGTGGGTCCCATAATCAGTGGCAGGAATGGTAGCGAGGAGCTGAAGAAGAGCGGATACATACTGCAGTATGATCCTGACTACTACACGGTACGGCTTCGAGTTGTTGGGGGCAACCTGACATCCGGTCAGCTTGCTGCGATAGCGGGAATAGCTGACAGGTATGGGGTTGGACGCATCCACCTTACTGCAAGGTAGGGGATACAGATTCCGTACGTGAAGTATCAAAGGCTGGCCGAGATAACAAAGGAGCTTGAGATGGCGGGGACTCCGCCAGGGTCATGTGGACCAAGAGTCAGAAACATTGTAGCATGTGTCGGGAAGCCTGAGTGCCCTCACGCAAACATAGACACTTTTGACCTTGCCAAGAAGATAGATGAGAGATACAAACTGAAGATCGCGATCACTGGCTGCCCAAACTCTTGTATGAAACCACAGCTGAACGACATCGGCGTGATGGGCGTCCTTAAGCCAAGAATCATCTCAGAGAAATGTAATGGCTGCGGGGATTGCGTACGGACTTGTAAAGAGGCTGCGATCAAGATCCTAGAGGGAAAAGCCGTGATAGATTACACCAGATGCGTCTACTGTGGCGAATGCATAAGAGCATGCCCCACAGGCGCAGACGTAGCCGAGAAAGAGGGCTACACTATTTTTGTTGGCGGACATGTTGGGAGGCACCCCCAGCTAGCATACAAGCTCATAGAATTTGCCAGCGAGGAGCAGATCTTCAAGGTAATCGAGAATTCCATAGGGGTGTTCAAGAGGGATGCGGTGCGTGGAGAGCGTTTCGGAAGTTTCATCACTAGGCTAGGCGTAGGCGAGTTCGGTAGGAGAGTACTCACCTGACTGACACGCGTATGAACCATCCAACCAAGTTGACTGATCTCACTACAAAAGAAATCGCTCTTATGGCGACATTTTCGTCAATTTGGATAGCCTCACAAGTCACTCTAGGCCCTGTCGTCGGAGGCCTATCCATAGGACCGTTTTCTGTGCACGGGGCGGTTAACAGGATTGTCGGCTGGGCGCTTATGCTGATACTGGCTGAACTTGCGTCAGGATTCGGCAGGGTTTCAGTCATGGCTGCAATCGCGGCGCTTGTCACGAGAGTCATACGTACGTCTCCCATTGAGGCAGTGACGGTCGGAGCTGGGTACGCAGTCGGAGGGGTAGTCTTCGACGCACTCTTCTACGCTCCGGCCCTAGTTCCTCTGAAAAGAAAATACCATGGTGGCTACGTCACAGTGTCATCTCTAGTCTCAGGAACGTCTGCAATCGTACCCTACCTTCTTCTAAAACTCTCAGTCCTAGGCTCAAGCGCCTTTCTCTCGCTTGTTCCACTATACGCATACTCAACCGCTAAGGGAACCATCCTGAGCTTAGCAGGAACTGTCTTGGGATCAGCTATATCGTCTCGTCTGAGAAAGTTTCGCAAATAAGTGAGACTGACCGGCTGACAGAAGGTGAAAGAAATGGAAAGGGGTTATGGTTGTGATGGCGCCCGATGGAGGCGAAAAGTATCTCAGCACAGAGCTCTGTGACATGAAGGAATGCTCCGATTGTTTCACCAAGCATGGCATCCCATGCTCGTATGCTGGTCAAGGTCTTTCGAGTTCGATCGCGGAACCTACACCGTAGGCGCTTTTATCTAGACAGATCGAGCAACGACAACCTAGATGGTTGGGCCTTATCATTTCAACCCGTTCAAACAAAGGCTACAACGGTCGGGAAGGTTCAGTGAGCCCTTATGCAACTCGCAGACGACATTCTTGTCTCTAAGAGTTGTGCACAGCTTACAGAATCGTAGCATCGCCTCAAAGGGTGAGAGTTCTTCTCTTGCAATCTGGCGAGCGACCTCTGCAGCGGCCTTCCGGACAGGTGGTAGAGTCTCAAGGTTCTTCAATCGCTTCTCTCCGCGCTTCGAATATAGGTATTGGCTGATCGCTGCCTGTGTCGTCCCCAGTCTCTTTGCTGCCTCGGACTGTGAGAAACTGTGCCTTAGCACGAGCTCTTTCGCCACAAGTGATCGAAATCTCGGCAGGACATACTGAACAATGATCTCGCAGGGGGGCCTCAATCTTCATCAAAGGCCATTGCGACGAGGCCCTATATCGCTCTATCTCAGCATAAGAGAGCTGTGGTCTGCACCACACGTTGTCGCGTGGGCCGACCTAGCCCAGTCGCCTTTTTCTTGGTGGAGCATTCACATTCGGTATCAACTGATACTGACGTCTTGGCGTTGATTGAGATCTTCAGCCTAGCGCTCGACTCTAACGATCCCTTTTGATCTAGCGACGCTTGCGAATTGCTTCAGAAGAGTCGCCCATTCGATGCTGCAGCGGGAGTTCCTAGATTTCTTCAGTAGCCTCTCAAAAGCCTTTGAGACTTGGCTCAAACCTCAAGTCGATCTAAATCCTGGTGTCACAATTTCCAAGGTTGTGATCCCATGTCGCCCAAGGAGGAACCGGCCAGACCACGCTTCCGGCGGATCCAGATGACTCGGGGTCTTCAGCCAACATCGCAAGGGCCAGTGCTAGAGTTCCTGAGAGCCGGCCGTAGGATCCATATGAATGGCTTCCTCAGCCCGACCCTGTCGAATAGGGCACCCACAGTCGGTCCGGCAAGCAAGAACCCGACTGACGATATTTCAAGTGTTTCAAGACAGGGTCGACTTCTCTGAGTTTGCGATCCATAGCCTTCGGCGAACGAATTCGCCAAACAGGGGTCCGCAAACAGGCCCCGCCCGACGGAAAGCGTACACCAGAGGCGCCGCCAGTCCGAAAGACTTATAAGAAGTCTGGTTTCCACAATACGGCTACATCTACTATTGGGATAGGGAGAAGCATCTGATGGCAATGGCGAAATGCCCCGACTGCGAAGCGGAGATTCAGGTAGCGAACGATGCGCTGATAGGCGAGATTGTGAGCTGCCCTGACTGCGGTCTCGAACTTGAAGTAGAAAAAATCGAACAGCAAACAGTGGAGCTTCAGAAGCTCGCCATCGAGAAAGAGGACTGGGGAGAGTAGTCGACAGGCTCCTTTTGAGTTGCGTGCTAGCTGCTGCATGAGTCAGGGCTGTGCGTTTGGCGAATTCTTTTCTTATCGGATGAAGAGACAAGTTGAGTCTGGCTATTCTCTACGAATATCCCGAAACGGACGAGGAAGGAATAAGAGTCACGGCCCAAGAGATGGGTATTGATCTCAAACTTATCCCTTTTAGGAAAGTCTCTGTTCTAGTCGGAAAAGGCGTCTTCGGCTTTAGGAGCGGGAAAACCGACTACCGTCCCCTGATCGAAGACGTTGGCGCTGTCCTTAATCGTGCTCAGAGTAAGAACCGTCGTCTCTACGCCGCTAGGATTCTTGAGGCTTTTGGAAAGTACGTTCTGAATCCTCTCAAGATCGAGTCGATATGTTTCAGCAAGTTTCGAACATTGCTTGAGTTCTGGAAGAAGGGAATACCTATCCCTAGGACGGTCTATGTGCCATGCGACTCTCACGACATGGCTGTGAGAGGCGTCCAGATCCACAACGAAGCGACCATCGCAGATCTAATGCAACGAGATCTAGGCAATGGAAACATTGTAGTCAAACCGGACGCAGGCACTCATGGAAAGAAGGTTCGGCTCGCTTGCGATCGCGAGTCTCTAGTCAAGCTACTTGACGAAACGGAGCCTTCGATAATCAATCCCGTCGGATTTGTGGCGCAAGAGTTTGTGGATAAATGGTTCTATGACCTGAGGATTATTGTTGCAAAGGAACGGGGAACCCCGCCTTACTGCTGCGCAACGGCCCTCGCACGGGCGGGCTTGAAGGACTTTCGCACTAATACCTATCTTGGGAATATGGTATTCGGCGTGAAGCTTCCAGACGAAGTGCAGAACGCAGCCGTTAGCGCCGCGAACGCCGTGGGAAAGAAGGCAGAGGCCTGGGTTCTAGCTCTCGACGCAATGCCGAACGTAGGAGAAGATCGGTTCCTAGACGACAATTACCTCAAGTCAGAATTTGACAAGCTCGTCCCATCCTTTGAGAAGGTGAAGGAAGTCAAGCGAGACGATCGAGGCAAGAACAAGGACTTCAGGGCATGGAACAGACGCCTCGAAGATGCTTACGGTGCATACAGGGATGTGGAGGCGTACGAGAAAATTACGAAGATAATCGAGGAGAGCGTTAGGCGTGGAAGAGAACGGATTCTCTTCCATGAGGCTAACTCGTGCCCAGAGTTCTGGGAACAGACCCGCCTCGTCGCAGGGATAAACCTCGCAGTTCCCCTTCTGAAATGCGCAAAAAGTGTTGCAGGATGAACGTTTCGTTAAAGGATGAAACTCCATCATCACCTTGGGAGAGTAAGACGTGCTCAATGGATGGCTAATCAAACATGCTGATCGTCGTTAAGGCTGGAGGAAAACTGCTGGAGAAGGATCTACCCCCTAACATAGCCATGGACATCAAGGTTGCTTCAGAAAAGAATAAGGTCATGCTCGTGCACGGTGGAGGCATTGAAGTCACCGAGATCGCACGGAAGCTAGGAAAGGAGCCGCGTTTCATCGTCTCACCTGAAGGATTCCGGAGCAGATACACAGATCGGGAGACTATGGAAATTTACACGATGGTGATGGCAGGGAAAATCAACAAGCAGTTGGTTACTGCACTTCAGAGCAAAGGAGTGAGAGCTATTGGTCTCTCCGGCCTCGACGGCCAGCTCCTCAAGGCCGAGAGGAAGAAACGCCTGATAATAATCAACGAGCGAGGACGAAAGATGGCCATTGACGGAGGATATACTGGGAGAATAGCAGAGGTCAACAAGGATCTACTGAAGCTGCTCATGGATTCAGGCTACGTCCCAGTCGTGTCACCCGTGGCCATGAGCCAAGATTACGAGCCTCTGAACGTCGACGGAGATCGAACCGCGGCGAATATCGCCGGTGCGCTGAAGGCGGACATGCTTATCCTTCTTACGGATGTCGAGGGACTGATGGTCGACGGTAGGGTAGTTCCGAGGCTCAAACTTACCGAGGCCAAGGAGATGCTTCCCAAGATTGGACCGGGCATGATCACCAAGATGCATGCAGCCATGGAAGCACTTGAACTGGGAGCGAGGGAGACTGTTATCGCATCGGGAACGGGGCCCACTCCTGTCTCGTCAGCAGTGAACCATAACATTGGAACGGTGATAGAAAACGGATGAGAAAGAGATAGTGGCTGTCGAGCAGCAATTCGCAGCCAACATCTATGCCCGAAAGAACCTTGTCATCGAACGAGGCAAAGGAGCGACCCTTTGGGACAAGAGTGGGAGAGAGTACATAGACTGCTGGAGCGCCTACGGCGTCGCCCTAGTCGGCCACTGCCATCCAAAGGTCGTTGAAGCCATCAAACGTCAAGCGGAAGTACTTCACTCCTGTCACAACTCTGCCTACACGGAGGCTAGGTCCGAGTTCCTGAAGAAGCTCATGGCGATCACGCCGAATGGGCTGAAACGGGCTTTCATGTCCAATAGCGGTACTGAATCAGTAGAAACTGCCATCAAGATGGCGCGAAGATTCACGGGCAAGACCGACATCATCGCGTTCGTTGGCGCCTTCCACGGCAAGACCATGGGCGCTCTTTCGGCAACATGGAACCCTAAGTATCGAGCCAACTTCGAACCCTTGGTGCCCGGCTTCAAGCACGTTCCCTACGGAAAGACAGAGCCAGTAGCCGAAGCCATAACAGAGAAAACGGCTGCAGTCATAGTAGAGCCTATTCAAGGAGAGAGCGGCGTCAAGGTTCCACCTGCAGAGTTTCTCAAGCAGCTCCGGGAACTCTGCGATAAGAAGAATATACTCCTGATTCTTGACGAGGTGCAGACGGGCTTCGGTAGGACAGGAAAACTCTTCGCCTGCGAGCACTCAGAGGTAATCCCGGACATCCTCTGCTTGGCAAAATCCGTTGCTGGCGGCTTACCGTTTGGAGTGACGGTGGCCCGAGAGGATATAGTCGGCGCCTTGAAGATCGGGGAACACTCCAGCACCTTCGGAGGCAACCCGCTCGTATGCGCCGCAGCCTCGGCCACCATAGATGTCATCATAGGCGAGAACCTTCCGGAACGAGCAGACAAGCTGGGAAAGCGGTTCATGGCGAAGCTTGAGGAGACGCATCAGAGACACAAGATTATTCGCGAGGTCCGGGGAAAGGGACTGATGATCGGCGTCGAATGTCGCTTCGACATCTATGATATCCTCGTTGGCACGCAGAACCGAGGAGCCATAATCCTAGACGCGGGCCGAAATGTTCTGAGGTTTCTTCCTCCCCTCGTGATCACTGAAGAGCAACTTGACAGAGTAGCCACCTTAGTGGACATGGTTGTTGGAGAAGAGGATGCCAAACTCTGTAGCACCCCAAGTCAAGCTCCTGCGTAGAATGGTCGAGCTGTACAGCCCGACAGGGCAAGAAAGCGAAGTAGCCCGGCTGCTCGTTGAGGAGATGAGTTCGCTCGGACTGCGCTCCAGAATCGACGAGGCAGGCAATGTCATAGGAGAATCCCGAGACGGTGAGCCCACATTTCTCCTCTGCGGCCACATGGACACGATCCCCGGGAGACTTCCCGTGAAGGTAGATGAGAACAGGCTGTATGGGAGAGGTGCCGTAGACGCAAAGCCTGCCCTTGCTGCTATGGTCTGCGCTGCTGGCAATCTCGTCGCCGAAGATTTTCAGGGAAAGCTTGTCGTGGTTGGAGCCGTGGATGAAGAAGGTAAGAGTCGAGGCGTCAAGAGCATAGTCAAGAAAGGAGTTCGGGCAGACTATGCTATCTTCGGTGAGCCTAGCGGTGTGGGGAATATCACAATCGCTTACAAGGGAAGCCTACAACTTAGACTGACATGTAGGACCAAGACTGGCCACTCGTCTGCGCCGTGGCTCTTCAGGAACGCTGTAGAAGAGGCCTATGACCTCTGGCAAGAACTCAAGAAGGTTCACCTCGTTGAGGAAGACCTAGAGAGCAGGTTCTACTCCGTGACCTCAGCCTTGACCGAGATACATGGAGGTGGCGGCATCTCCACTGTGCCATCGCTATGTGACCTTCACGCGAACTTTAGACTTCCACCCACGATTCCTACGGAGAGGTTTCTGCAGGAAGCATTGAAGACTGTCGAGTCTTTCCGCTCGTCCCGTCCGGATGTTGGCGTAGAGTCCGAGGTCGAGGATTCATGTGAGGGATATGAAGCCGACCCGAACTCAGTCCTCGTGCGTGGGCTATCTTGGGCGATTAGGGATGTGAGAGGGAATAGCGCGACTCTTCTGCGCAAGACAGGGACCGGAGACATGAACATTCTCTGTGCAGCGCTTCGCATTCCTGCGGTTACGTATGGAGCTGGAGACTCGAAGCTCGACCATACTGACGATGAGTATGTGGACTTGAACGAATACTTGGACAGCATCAAGGTTCTGCAGAAAGGTCTGGTGAAGGTGTTGGAGCTCCACAACCGCTCCAAGAAGGCATAGCTCTTCCTGGGCGATCTCTATTCTTCATCAATCGCAAAGGTTCACGGTCCTACTCGAAGAGATAGCTAGGCACCATGTCCCTGAGCCTTGTGGTCTCGTCCAGGCCGAACATGAGGTTCATGCACTGAACGGCGTTCCCTACATCGCCCTTGATGAGGTTGTCCAAGGCGGAGAGAACCCCTATCGTGCCTCGCGCCTCATCTAGGAAGAAGCCTACGTCGCAGAAGTTGGAGCCTCGCACGTACTTTACGTCGGGTAGGCTGCCGGGCCCGCCGGTCTTTCTGGCCCGTATACGAATGAAAGGCTCGTCTCCATAGGCTGTTCTGTATGCCTTCCAGAGATCCTTCTCGTCAACCATCTTCTCTGGCATCGCATGCCCAACACACTCGACGCCTCGAACCATGGGGATAGCGAACATCGACGCCCCGACGCGATCAGGGTCGAGCCCCAATTCTTGGCGCACTTCGGCCAGATGCCTATGCTCCTTAACAGCGTAGGGGCGAGCTACCCCGGACCTCTCGGGATGATGCGACCCTCTCGTCAGTTCGGCTCCAGCTTCAGAGGAGCCCACCATAACGTCAAACGAGATTCTTAGGCTACGGAAGATGTCCAGCTTGGTTAATGGGTGGGCTGCGAGAATCATGGCGGTGGCGTTGCAGCCCGGGCAGGCCACATACTTCGCTCTTCGGATCTCATCGCGGTGCAGCTCAGGAAGCCCATAGACATATTCCTTCAGAAGCTCTGGAGAAGGGTGATCTCTATCGTAGAACTGCCTGTAGCAGGCAGGGTCCTTAAGGCGAAAGTCTGCGCTCGTATCGATAAGCTTCGTGCTGTAGCCAACAAGGTCCCTTGAAATGCTGATGCTAGCCCCGGAGGGGACGCAGATGAAGGTTACGTCGCTATCTCGGGCCTGCTTGAGCACAGCCTCGTTCGCCTCGGAGAACGCGGAACGCGCAGGATCATAGAGCGTGAATTTCAGCTCCGTGAGATCAAGGAGGTTCGGATGCTCCAAGTGCACATCTTTTCCGGCTAGGTCTGGTTGTCGTGTTGTCGCAAACTGCAGTTGAACATTTGGATGCCGGATCAGGACCTCAAGCATAGTAGCCCCCGTATAACCCGTGGCCCCGATGATGCCTGCTCTAATCAGGTCGACCATTGGTCATCAGCCTCTATCCAAGGAAGCGGAGGTGACCTTAAAGCCTTCCACGAACAGACGGAAAAGACCACCAGGCCGGCCCATTCTCAGTCTGAATTCATTTTGAAGACTATAGCCAAAGGTATGCCGTGATAGTCTTTCAAGGATGGGAAACGTTCAATTAGCGAGCCGTTGATCTTCGGCTCTCGAATATCTTCAAGATGTAAACCATACTTCCTGCAAAGGTGCCAGTACTCCTCAACAAGATGCGAATAAATAGGTATGCGATATTCCTGACCGGTTTCGTCAAAGAATTCGGTATAGTCGTGGCCGGAGACAGGCCAGTATGGATGAACATCTGAAATAACTATCCGACCATCTCTCTTGAGGACGCGAACAGCTTCTGCGAACGTGGGTTCCAATTCAGGAAGATGCCCCAAAGTCAAAGCGGAGACGACGAGGTCGAAGTGTTCGCTGGGGAACCGAATCTTTTCGATTGTCCCTTGATATAGTTCAATTTGACAGCTAGGGCTAGTTTTTCGCTTAGCGTGCCTCAGCATTTCCGAGGAGCAGTCAATCCCCGTTACACTGGCTCCCCGCTCGGCAAGGAGCACGCAGTAGCGGCCAGTGCCACAACCCAAGTCAAGCACACGTTGACCTTTGACATTCCCAATGAATTCCAAAGTCACCCCTTCCTCCAAGGCGATAAGAGGATTGGGACCTTGGTCATACGTCGAAGCCCACTTGTCGTACCCTTCGACGACGCCCATCTTCTTGAATCCCACCCGTTGGTCTGCTCCTAACCTGGTCATATCTAGTCACTTTTTCCAAAACAGGAATGACGTATAACAATGTATGGATACTCTTGTGAGCAAACGCGCATGTTGTCTTTCGGCTGGCCTTCTAGCTTAGACTCAAAGCTCCCTGCTGGCATGAAGGCGCGAGGCGTATCTGTAGGCGGCTGCCAGAGACGAGACGGCTCGCTCAATCGAAGGGTAGACGGGGATCTGATTCTCTTCGAGAAGAGCGGTCGCTTCGGTTACAAGCTCCCTTGCGCCCGTTATGTGAACTGCTACAGGCTTGTTGGCTGCGGCGAGGTTCTCCTTGATCTCGATGACGGTGCGCGTCAAGTCGAATTGGAATTGAGGAAGCGCAACAAGGAAGAAGGCCACCACGCCCACATGATCATCCTTGGCGATCGTGTCCAACGCAAACCTCAATGCGGCGTCAGGGCCGAGGGTCTCGAAGAGGGGCTCCGCGTCTATTGGGTTTCCGGCTCGGGCCCAAGGAGGCATCTTGCCTTGGAGGCAGTTTATGGTCTCCGGCGATAGCTCGGTTAGCTCTAGGCCCTCCTGTGCGGCTCGATCTGAAGCCATGACCCCTCCGGCGCCTGTGAAGGTTACGACCGCCAGCCTACGCCCTCTCGAAGGCGGCTGGTATGCGAAGATCTTCGCGAGGTCCATCATCTCCTCGAAGCTTCTCGCCCTAAGGATGCCGGCGCTTCTGCAGGCTGCCTCGAATATGTCATCCCTAACGGCGATCGAGGCGGTGTGCGAGGCTGCAGCTCTCGCTCCCTCGGCTGTGTAGGCTCCTTTGAGAAGGATGATCGGTTTACGTTTCGAGACTTCGCGTGCGACCTTCACGAAGCCTCGCCCGTCCTTGACGCCCTCCATGTAGATCGCGATGGCTCGGGTCTCAGGGTCGTCGGCTAGATACTGCAAGACATCTTGGTCGTTGACATCTGCCTTATTGCCCAGGCCAGCCACCTTACTCACTCCGAAGCGCTCAGAGGTGAGCATATGCCACAGCGAAGCGGCTGCAAAGAGCCCTGTCTGCGCTATGAAGGCTACCGGCCCTCGCCTAAGCTTCGGAAGCGAGATGAAGCTGGTCGTGAAATTGTTCGCCGTGTTCACGACTCCCGTCGTGTTCGGCCCAACGATCCGCATCCCAGCCCTGTTCGCAGTCTGGAGGATGAGGTGCTCCCTCTCCTCGCCTTCACCGCCAACCTCGCTAAAGCCAGAAGACGTGATCACCGCGACCTTCACCTCCTTCTCCGCGCATTCTTCAACGGCTTCGGGAACCTTGGGCGCAGGAATCGTGACGATCGCTAGGTCTATGGGTGCGGGAACCTCACGTACGGATCGATATGCCTTGAGGCCAAGGACACTGTCAGCGTTCGGATTGACAGGGTAGACCTTGCCTTGAAAACCCAAATCTATAAGGTTCCTGAGTTGAACATGGCCAAACTTCGCCGGATTCCTAGATGCACCGATCACAGCTACGCTTCCGGGCTCAAAGAGAGAACGCATATCCTTGCCGCATGGTTCACTCACCGGAGATCTCCTCAAACCAGTCGTCTAGGAGAGAGTGCATGGATAACTAGGTTTCGTAGGTGCGAAGGGCATCAGTTGAATGATGATCCTAGTTGCCTAACGGCGTCAACGGTGAAGCTGAGGAGTGAGATAGCTGCAGCGAGAGAATGATGGTCTGGGAGAATGGCGTTCGATCGGCTACTTCTTGAAGAACAAATCATGCAAGGCAACGGTTGAGATCCGGCGATCAAGAGAGAACAATATCATGTTGAGCGTGTAGATTGACGATCAAGTGTCCATAGTGTGCAGGCATAGAGTGCTCGGTGGATCCGGTTTTGCTCTATCGCTCGTTCCAGAAGGAGGGGAAGCGCCACCTTAATGCGACGCATTCTGTTAGGCTCAGTGAGGATTCGATAGGGATTTCTTCCTAGGCCTGCAACCAGTTCCAGTTTCTCAGGGTTGTCTGTCAGCCGGATCCTCCTTATCCACCTCAGTTGGTTAAGGCTTAGCTTCCGGAGATGTGATCGGTCTCCTGTCTGCATGTATCTTGCGAGCCATAGCCTTCCAATGGGCTTGAGGCCAGTCGGGTTGCTTGCGTCTAGGATAGAGTAGAAATCGCGCCAAGAGCGAGGCCTCCTCCTCTTCCATTTGACGATGAAGTCGGCTGCGTCGAGACCTAGGAGGGTGAGCGCGAATATCTCCCAGTGAAGGAAGTGCCTGTTCCTCATGACCCTGTAGGAGCCACTGATGCAGTACTTGCTCCAGTCTAGGTCTCTTATCCAGCCTTCCTTGAGGGCTTTCGTGTAGGCTTCTGTGCCAGGATACGGCGTCATCGAACCGAACACTGGATAGTCAGTATCGATTCTTGCAAGCAGCTCCAAGCTGTCGATAACGTCTTCCCAGCTTTCTTCGAGGTGGCCCACTATCATCAGGCTGGTGGTCTTCATTCCTGCTTGATGAGCAATCTTGTGGGCATCAACTATTTGTTGGACGGTGATACCCTTCCGGATGTCGTTGAGTATTCTCTGTGAACCGCTCTCTACGCCGAAATCCACCCTCACCATGCCTGCCTTCCGCAACTTCGCGAGCGTGCCAACATTGACGCCTGGATCGCTGACTCTTGCATTTGACGCGAAGGTCACCTCTAGCTTGCGTTTCAGGATCTCTTCAGCGAATTCTTCTGCTCGCTCAGGCTCGACGAGAATGCTCTCATCAACGAGGAAGAACTTCGAGACACCATATTTCCCGTATAGCATTTCCATCTCATCCACGATATGATGTGCACTTCGGGTTCTGTAGCTATGTCCATAGACTCCATGGGAAGCACAGAAGGCGCAGTTGTAGAGGCATCCTCGACTGGTTGAGATTGAGAGGCATACGCCGCTCTCAAAGGTGTATCGGGAGTCAGGCTGGCTTACAGTATAATCGTCTATAGGCACTAGATCCCAAGCGGGAAGGGGAAGACTGTCAAGGTCCTCTATCAGCCTCCTCGGTTTGAACTGCGAACCATCAGTCCACACCCCCTCAATATTGTCTGTCGAGGAACCTGCCTTTGCCGCAGACAGCAGCTGTACAAGTGTTTCTTCACCTTCTCCAACAACGCAGAAATCGAATCCAAGCGCCCTAGCCTCTTGCGGGAGGATTGAGACGTGAATCCCGCCAGCCACAAGCTTGACCTTAGGATGATCCTCCTTCAGCCTCGCAACAAGCTCTCTAACTGTTTTCACTTGAGGCGTCATGAAAGTTATCCCACATAAGATCGGTCGGTAGCATCCAACTCTTGCGGATACGTCTTCGTCCGTAAGCATCTCTGCATTGGCATCGATAACCGCCACGCTGTGACCTTTCTCTCTTACATACGCTGCGAGGAACAGAAGGCTGATTGGAGGGTACTTCTCCACAGGTATAACTCTGGAATTGATAAGGACGAGATCACAATCCGTCACTAAGGCTTCCCCTCCATCTTCATCAGCGAGTACTGCAACATAAGCGCTACTATAATAGTTGATGATATTCTGATCAATGTTGCCATCTCTTGAATAGCCTACAGGTTTTGAGGCCAAAGATCATGAAGTTCTCGACTAACTGAAGTATCTAAGTTTCCGTTTGGGCCTAGTCTTCTATGACCTTCGGTCCTAGAACAACTCCCGAACTCTAGTTCCTTCGGCGTACTCAACCTGTGCGTGCCAGTAGATCTTGAATTGAAACGGGAAGATGTGCATGCTGATGCGCGTATACGTGGGGATAGATAGAAATTTAGGTGACACAGATTCTCGCTAATGAAGAACATGGGAGAGGGATCGCGTCGCCCAACACGGATCTGACCTTATTGTCCCGAGCTGCAAAGTATCTTGGATATTGCGTAGATGGGACAATAAGGAGGCTCATGTCTCAGTTCGGCTATGCTCCCTTCCCGGCCGTGATCTTCCTCGCTGTGAATAACAGATGCAACTTTCTGTGCAGGATGTGCGATGTGGGATGGGCGAATCGGAATAGGCAAGAGCCAGGTGAAACCGACTCGACATTCTCGCGCAATCTCATGACTGGTCAGCAGTTGAGCCTTGATGTTTGGAGAAGAGTCATTGACGATGTGGCACGCTTCAAACCGATGATAGCGATCACGAGCACTGAACCCCTACTCTATGAAGGGATTGCTGAGCTTGTCGACTACTGCAAGAGAAGGAGGCTGAAGGTCCAGGTAACAACCAATGGCTTCCTTCTCAAAAGGTTCGTGGAGCAGTTTCTGAAAAGCCAACTAGACGTTTTGTGTGTTTCTATAGACGGACCACCTGAGGTGCACAACAAGATAAGAATGGTGAAAAATGCTTTTGAGAAGGCCGCGGATGGCATCGATCAGATAATGAAAGAAAGAGAAGACAAGACGCCGTTCGTTGAGATAAACTACACAATATGCGATCTGAACTTCGATAAGCTGGCTGAGACACTGCCTCATGTGAAATGCGACCAGTTCACCTTTAGTCACCTCAACTTCGTTACAGAGGAGATGGCGGGACTTCATAACATGCGTTGTAAGTACGCGGTGACTCCTGCCGGACTTCGTGAGGTCTGCCTTGAAGCAATAGACCTAGAAGAGCTGTGGAGTCAAATCCAACAAGTTAAGGCAATGAACATGCCATTTCCGGTGAGATTCTTACCTGAATTTGCATATGAACAACTAGAGATCTTCTACAGGAGGCCTATGCGATTCCTCGATGACCATGGTAAGTGCAAAGCTGTCTGGTCGGTTGGTCAGATATTGGCAGATGGTAGCTTGACCGGATCAACAAGATGCTTCGATACTGTGAGGCTGGGCAACATACAGGATCAACCATTCACAGTTCTTTGGAACGGAAGGCGGTTTCGTGAATTCCGTAGATATCTTAGAAAGGCAGGGGGCTCATTTCCCGCATGCTCCAGATGTTGCGGCCTGCTATGAGAACCGCTTGCCATAGTGAAAATGCAGCAAAGGAATGATTACAACAAGAAGCCACCAGAAGGCTAGGTTATGAAAGTATGTATGATGGTTTCAAATGATGTGCTCAGCGATGCAAGGGTCACACGTCATGCGAAATCCTTAGGAAAGCATGGACACGACGTTACTGTCATAGGGGTCAAGACTGAACGAACCGGTTCCTTGGAAGTCGCAGATCACTTCAGGATAGTTAGGGTAAGAATTGGAACTTACGAGAAGATCCAAAATCTTGTGGACAAAGCAAAAACACACCATCGTCTCGTGAGAGAGAAACGAATCGCTCGATCTTCGTTTTCTAGCCAGCCTTCTTCGGTCATTAGGAATTTTGTCCGAAGATTCTCTGATGTTTTGATGTTGATGATTCGCCTTTTCGACATGAACCTGAGAATGGCTAAGATTGCACGCAAGCTTCACGCTGATGTCTACACCAGCAACGACTTGGACACGCTTCTTGCTGGAGTGATTGCGTCTCTAGGAGGTGGAGGTCTTATCTACGATTCCCACGAAATTTGGATTGACATGTTTATTGGGATGCCAAGTTACCTACGCGCTTTTTTCTACATCCTTGAGAGGAGTTTGATAAGAAGGGCCAAAATCGTCATAACTGTAAATGAGTTCATCGCAAAGAAACTCGCGGAGAGATACCGCATAGACACACCGAATGTCGTCCTAAATTGCGTGGAGACTCCAGAGTTCCTTCAAGTCAAGCACGATAAGCGCGACAAGAAGATTGTCTTATACCATGGAGTATACGGACATGGAAGAGGACTGGAGAATTTGGTCCTCTCGTGCGAGTACTTTGAGGATGACGTTGTCCTCCTTATGAGAGGATTCGGAGGGATGGAACCGGAGCTAAGAGAACTCGCCAAGAAGTTCTCTAATTGCATGTTCGCTGATCCTGTGCCAATAACTGAGGTAGTTGAAAAGGCTGCTGAGGCTGATGTGGGGATCATACCATACCTCCCCCTCAATCTCGGCAACTATTTTTCTTCTCCGAACAAACTCTTTGAATATATGCAAGCTGGCCTACCCGTTGTGACAAGTGATCTGCCGTTCTTGAGGAAGGTTGTGCTGGGGGAACAGATCGGTTTCATCTGTGATCCTCGTGATCCAAAGAGCATTGCCCGAGCCGTCAATGCGATAACTAGAGAGGACACGCTGACGCAACTTAGAGAAAATGTTCGTAAGGCGGCAGGAAAGTATCACTATGGAAACGAGGAGAAAAAGATTCTAGATCTATACGAGATCGCTGTGACAAGTGGTAAACGGTAGTTGGTCGAAAAGATGTTTAGGGGGCTAAGAACACAGGACGTAAAGAAGACTCTACCAGCAGAAGTATTCGCAAGGAATCCTTCTGACGCGGAGCCCATTCTTAACCATGAATTTAGGATTCTCGGAAAGATTTTGAAGTTTGAGGAGATTGATTGGGAAGCAGATTTCAGTGGTGGCAGCTGGCCGAAGCTTCTTGCCTCCAAGTATTCAACCTTCTGTGCGGATGACTTTTCGACACCCGCCTACAAGACGCATGGGGATATCAAAAGAGCTTGGGAACTGAACAAGCATATACACTTTGTTGATGTCGCTGCATCGTTCTTTCATACAAGAGATAGTAGACTTGATGAGGAGCTGAATGCGCAACTGGTGGATTGGATTGAGAAGCATCCGTATCCTGTGGGGATAGGTTGGAGTGAACCACTCATAACTGCGCACAGGGCCATCTCTTGGATAATCGCGTATAATCTTGGATGCCTTACGAAAGAGGTTAGACGTCTCTCAGATTCTCTCTTCGTTCACGGGTATGATCTCGTAGATAGACTTGAGATCAATGCAAGCGGATGGAACACTAATCATCTCATCGGAGAACTAACAGCACTCTACCTGATAGGAAACTCTATTGGAGTTGAGCATTGGAAGAGATTTGCGATCAAACAGTTAGAGAAGGAGTTGGAGAAGCAGGTGCCAGATGAAGTACACTACGAACAATCAAGCAGCTACCATAGGTACGTGCTCGAATTCATCACCTTGGTCTGGCTGACCTGCCAACCAAAGCCAAGATGGCTTACTGAAAAGGTCACAAGAATGACGAATTACCTACGAACTATCGCCCTTTCTGACGGTACGCTTCCTCTCCTGAGCGATCAAGACGGCGCGAGAGTCTGGGTTCGGAACCCCTACAGACCCGTCGAACTACTCGATCTCGTTGAGATCCAATCGCCTCCAACTTCTAGGGCGTTCTATGACTCCGGATATTACGTGATGAGGTATGATGATCATGTCCTTGTCTTCGACTGTGGCCCCATTGGGATGAAAGGAAAAAGCCTATGCACGCACGGACATTCTGACTTGTTGTCATTCGTTCTCTCGATATTTGGAACGCCATTCTTGGTAGACATAGGATCAGGAACCTACACAGAGGACAAGCGGCTGCATGACTATTTTCGCTCCACAGCCGGCCACAACACAGTGACCATAAATGGGTTGGACCAGTGTGGCTTGTCAACGACATGGACACTAAAGAAACATCCTCGGTATTGGCCGCTGGAATGGCGCAAGTCTGACCGTGAGGATCTTGTGCGGGGGGCACATGATGGTTTCTATCCCCTAGTACATGAGAGACAAATAACTCTGAAGAAGGCGAAAGATCCAGTAGTGGAAATCATAGACAGGATCAGTGGCGAAGGAACGCACGAAGTCAAAGCGCGAATGCACCTTCATCCTGATGTTCATTTGAAAATGATTGAGCAGACGCGAGCACGGCTGGTAAGTCAGGATGTGCTCTTGGACATAGAAGTACATGACGAAGGACACTCCTCTCTATTGAGGATAGAAGATGGACTCTACAGTCCGGACTACGGTCAAATTGAAAAAACAAAAGTCGTCGAACTTCACATCGAACGTGAATGCCCAATGGAGTTTCTGACAAAGCTTCGTGGAAGTAAAACCGTCTGAGGCCAGCAGGTTGAAGAGGAAAACATGCCGCGCGTAAGATCATGCAATCGAAATTCATTTTGTAAGTCATCGAGTGACCCATTAGGACCGGTGCACCCAGCGTGGCACATATGACAAGGGCTCTTTCACGTGACTATCTTGAGTGCTACGAGCGATTGGCCCGGGATGATCTTCGGAAGGCGTTCGAACTTCAACCATGGAGAAGACAAATCGCGATTCTTCGTATGGTGGGCAATACTGAAGGCAAGGTAGTAGTTGACATTGGCACAGGAAAAGGTTGGACTGTTTCTCGTCTTAAGGGGACCAAAGTTGCCACAGATATAGCACTGCAGTATCTGAGAAGGTCAAGGTTTTCTGATAGCCACCGCGTTCGAGCTGCTGCGGAATTCCTTCCATTCAGAAAGTGTGCTGATGTGGTGTTATGCGATTCAGTGCTTGAGCATGTTCTAGACCCTCATAGAGTAGTGAAGGAGATCCGACGCATTATCAAACAGGACGGACGAGCGTTTTTTTCGGTTCCGTACAAGGAAGATCTGTCTCCTTACCAAAAGCTAAGCACCACATACCCCTATACCCATCTTCGATCTTTTGACAAGAATTCGATCAAGGCCATTCTGAAGGGCTTCAGTATAGAGAAAGTGCAAATGGTTCATCTCAAGCAGTATCCTGTTCTGATTCGATTTGTCCTGAGACAACTAAGGCTTCGCTTCCAGTTGCTGTACAAAGCCATTCGAAAACTCTCTATTTGCTCTTACATCATAGTCGGCATCGACTCTCTCTTCTGCCGATTCCATGAATCCCATTTTGCTCTATTTATGGCGAGACCTGAATCGTACGATGATCGCTCAGTTTACAGACTAAGCTGATGACCAAGCGCTAATAGCCTTAGCATCCCTAGCCATTTCTGATTCTGCTAATACTCTACCCGCTAATTACGTGGAGAAGCAAGAAGTCGACTATAGCCGTTAAAAGCCAAGCACTCTGGAAAATCTACTGGTTTGCTGTATGTCAAACAAGTCGATCAGGAGTTTGACAGAGGCCCTCGTGGTTGCTCTTGCAGTCGTCGCCTGCTTAAGCGCAAACCTACCCAATGTGTACGCCGACACCTTCGGTGTGACCTCTCCGGGCCCAACCCTGCAAGGCGGTTTTGTGGATCTGATGATGGGTTCTAGATTCTCGTTGCCTACCTCGGGCTCCGTGTCAAGCGTCTCTGTCTATCTGGATGGCTCTCCGGCCGGAAATGCCAAGGTAGCAATCTACGATGATGATGCTGTTAACGGTGTTCCGAAAAACCTGCAGGTACAGTCGTCATCATCATCCGTGAGTGGTGTTCAGTGGGCTACGCTTGCGGTTCCGACGACAACCCTTTCAGCTGGCTACTACTGGTTGGTTGTCGTTTTGAATAATCTTGGTTCCCAGTTGAGGTATGGTTCTGGCGGTTCCTCTGTTGCCAAGGCTATGTCCTTCGCCAGCGCGTTTCCCTCTTCTTGGGGGGGAGCCAGTGGCACAAGCAAGTTCATCGTTAGCTACAGCATTTATGCTACCTATTCCATTGGTCCAGATTTCACTATCAGCGCCACGCCAACCTCACAAAGCGTTGGCGCTGGAAGTACCGCCGTATTCACCCTCAACTTGAATGCTTTGGAAGGGTTCAGTGGAACTGTGAGCCTCAGCGTGACTTCCGGTGCTCCGCCCGGTGTGACGTGCACCATAAATCCCAGCACGATAAGCACATTCCCAGGCACTGCCACTCTTTCTGTGCCTACGCTAATCACGACAAGCGGAACCTACTCCATAGTCGTAACCGGTACATGCGCATCGCCTTCCATCACCCACACAGTAGCAGTCACCCTAACCGTTAGTGGCGCAGCATCGTACAGCTTCAACGTGAAAGCAAGTGCGACCCAAATTGTGGTAACCTTGACATATAGTTGGACAGGATCCGGAACACCACCATTAGGAAGCATAACCATCGCCGGTCCTGGCGGAACACCCACTCTGTCTGAGTCGGGGGCGGTCGTCTACGATCGTACATCAATAACAGTTTCCGGTGGCACGAGCACATACTCAATCATTCACAGAGCCACGTTCACGATAACGGCACCAGGCGCAGCCCAAACGTGGACCGCGCTAATCTCATTGACGGGAGTCAGTAACTACAATGTGGCAATTGAAGTGAGTTAGATGTGGCCTGGATGATGTGAAGTTCTCAACTCTGAGATTACTGTCAAGGTGTAGCGTGTGCGCTCTGGTGTCGTTGGTAGTCCTTGGCATGTTATTCGTCTTTGCAGTCGAGGAAACATCTGTTTTCTCGCAAGCACCGACATCCCCCCTTAAGCTACGGCTTTCGATATCGGACATTCCAAGAATCCATCACAAGTCTGTGCTCACGGCCACCTTAGAATCTTCGGTGGATGTACCCGAAGCAGTGTTTAATGTTAACGTGCCCTCAGAGTTCAAGGTGTTGGAGGGCAATCTTCATTGGCGCGGAGCTCTGACGCGAGACACGCAAATTCGACTAGTGATAATAATAGAACCATTGAAAGCAGGCGAATGGGTCATTGAGGCGTTTGTAGAGGCTCATTCAGCTACGGCATGGTTCACGGCATCAGACAAGCTGAATGTGATAGTATTTGAAAACCAGACAGCTCAAGGTCTTGCGTTTGGGATTATCGTCAAAGGAGTCACGATTCTGCTATTTGTCCTTGCTCTGTATTATCTGAGGCGCCATGGAATTCGTTTCCGAAATGGAGTTCATGCGTGCGCCCATCAATTGCATTTGAAAAAGCGTTTCGTTAGTTTCACTATACTAGTTATGATTTCTACGCTGTCTGCACCAAGTATAGTTCGTCGAGACATACTGTTTCAGGTACCTCTGAGGTTCGCTTGCGATCGAACTTCTGGATCGATTTCTCCGCCAATTCAAGTCTCCCTGTCGCTTTCCGGACCCCTAGCCAAAGGAGTCTATAGCGATCTTCTAGCTACTGTATCCACCCGAATCGGACCAATCAACATGACGCTAAATATCCAGTTCCCGGCATATGGAAAGGGAGTGACTCCTCTTGCAGGAACACTCACAACATTTCGATTCCAAATGAGAATCGGAGATTCAATTCAGTTTGGAATCCCAGTCACACTTGGTGACCCCGCCGGAGACTGGACGATCTCGGCGAGCGCAGGTGGCTTGTCAGATCGCACTTGGATCGGAAATGTTGCATACCTCTATCTTCGCAGCGACGGATCACGTGGGATCGTGGTTTCCAACAGTGCCATTCCCGGGATCTTGGCGCCTCCTTCATTTCCAGAAGCTGTGCAGGTTCCACCACCAGCAACCACTAGCCCAGTTAGATCTGATCTTGCCTCACACAAGCCTTTGCCTCCTCCCTTCACACCAGTGCCAGGTCCTCCTGGACTATCGTTGACAGTTACGGGTACATTGAGTTGCTACATAACAGACAATAACTGGGGATCAGGTTTCCCATCTCTAACCTGGGGGTCATCGCCTGGAGACATCTACAGCTCATTGAACAACAGGGACAGCTACGTCTTTTCTTCGGGCGCTGCCCAACTCATACGGGCGTCAGATGGAGCAATCTTGGATTGGCAGAGCATCGGTAATAATGGGAGATTCAGCCTTTCAACCACAAACTATGATGGAGCAGGATATCGCATATACTTTCTTCCTTACACTCAATCATTACGTATGGTCCGATTTGACGGATCCGACTACGTCTCCGCTTCGGGAGTTCTCTCAGTTGGAGGTGACACTGGAAACTGGATTCCTGTTTCCCTTTCTAACTCAGAGGCCCCGAATTTCTTTGCCGCATATCGGATTTACAATGCACTCGTTTCTGACAATTGGTATCGCGGCGCTTGGAATTGGTTGTATGCGGAGACAGGATTTAGTTTCAATCTGTATGCATTAGTTGGAAAGGCTCAGGAAGTCGAGTACCCTGTTCCGACAGGACATGGCACGCATGCACATTGGGGCATTAACGGAAGGATTAGCATTGAGGGACGTGACAATACTGCAAGTTGGGACGTCTTACAGCATGAGTGGTTTCACAGGGTCACTATGTATGTCTGGGATCCTACTTCTATGAGTTGGGGTCCACCAGGATGGGGTGGATCCCATTGGATTCAGAATGCTTACAATCAGGGTATGGCGCTTGGCGAGGGCTTGGCCGAATGGAATAGCTATCGTGCCGCGTGGTGGGCCGGACGCCTTGCAGGAGAATACAATTTCTTCAGTATGGCAAATTCATACAATGTTGACTTAGAAAGCCCTACTTGGGGTAGCGCAGGCTGGTCAAATGGTGACAGTGTCGAGGGGCGTGTTGCGGGGGCCATTATTGACATACTCGATCCAGCAAATGACGGATACGACACGTTCACAGCCCCTCAGGGCGTGTCGGAAATCTGGGATATGATCACTAAAGGGTCAACAGGCGTTGTTTCACGTGATAGTAGCTTTTATGAGATGTATGTTGATGGGTGGAGGGCAAGGGGACATGACAACCAAGGATTCATCTCGTGCGCCTACCAAAACACAATTAACTATGGGTTCACTGCTGCAATCACTGTCACATCTAGTCCGACAGGCTCTGGGTTTGTTAGGGTTGACGGCGTAGAAATAACGACTCCACAGACTTTCACCTGGGATGTGGGAAGCACTCACATTATGGAGGCACTCTCACCAATCAGTGGTGGGACAGGTATTCAGCATGTTTGGGTGTCTTGGAGTGACGGTGGCGCTCAGTCGCATACGATCACTGTGCCTTCATCGCCAACCACGTATACCGCCAATTTCAAGAAACAGTACATGTTAACCGTCTCGATCAGCCCAGCTGGGGCCGGAGTTCTTTCGGCTAGCTCCGGCTGGCGAGACGATGGGACCACGGTTCAGGTTACGGCGACACCGAACACTGGCTACTCCTTCTATTACTGGAGCCTTGACGGGGTAAACGTTGGAAGCAGTCCTTCATACTCTGTTCCCATGAATTCCCCTCATAGCCTGACGGCGTTCTTCCGCGGCACTTCGACAATGTCTCTCGGGCTGTCAGCTGAATCGATAGCGTTGGGCGCTTCGGTCACAGTGTCTGGTACAATAACTCCTGCGCAGCCCTCTCCAGAAATACCCGTGGGAACCACGGTAGTTCTAAGCTACAGTCTAGACGGATCGACTTGGAACATTTTCATTATGACACAGACCGCTAGCGGCGGAGCATACTCTGTTGTTTGGTATCCGCCCTACCCGAAGACCTATCAGATTAAGGCTACTTGGAGCGGCAACGCAAACTACGAAGGCTCCACAAGCTCCTCTGTTTCTCTTACTGTCACTGGAACCTTGCCATCGCGGATTACGCTTCTGGTTTCAGGGCCAACTTCAGCGCTGAGAGGCAGCGTGGCCACTTTCGAAGTGCTAGTCACTAATCCTGGTCCCCCTATGTCCACGACACTATACTTTGAGGTGATTGGGCCTGGTGGCTACTGGTACTTTGATGCGCAGCAGGTTTCAGTAGAGGCTGGTGGAACGGGTAGGTTCCAGTTTGCTTGGCATGTCGCTTCAACAGCTAGCGCTGGGCAGTACCAAGTTTTCGTCGGCCTGATCCCGCCGAAAACGGCCAGCATAAGCCAGACCCAGATTACTGTAACGTGACCTTGGTCAAGGCTCACAGCCACAATGGAGTACTTTTCCTCAACTCTGAGATCTTGACCATAACTCCAGTCTATCAATTCTTTGGCAGATGCTCACCTACTGCTAGGATCAACCTAGAAGACATAAGATCCTATCTACTTTCGGCGACCCCATTGCCTTCCGACGAGAATTCTGCCGCCCGAAAGGGACTGGATTGGCTATGAAAGATGCTCTACTATGGGCCGAAAGACGAAATAGACCAACAACGGAGGTCTCATCGGATGGAGTTCGATGCAGCCCGTCGAGAGCGAGGAGGAACAAAATCCGACTCTCCGAGTACCTACGAAACCTAGACCTCAAGATACGCCTTAGAGAAGTCTTTGATCGCGCCTTCATCGACAGAGAGCGATGCGAAACCGTGTCAACGATAGATCACCAAGCCCTTGATGTTGTGCGAGGCGAGGTCATAAGGAGCCCTCGATACTCCAGAACCTTTTCTCTCTGAGGTTTGACCGTTGCAAGACCTGTACAGGAAGTATGCTGCAACGATACAGTTCAGAGATCAGATCCTAGGTGGGATTCCAAAGGCAAAGGACTTAATCGAATTTTGGCTGCGCAGGAAGGGCTTTTCTGGACGAGAACTAATGACCATCGCTCAAAAGACTGCCGTCGATGTTCAAGCTGTAGAAAAGGAAATTCTCAAAATACACAACTGGACCGGCTTCAAGAAAGACCGTGAAGGGCTCTTCATCGAGGAGCGCCAAGTCAAGGCACTTCTCAAGGAAGCAGCATATGTGCTAAGACTGTCGAAAACTCCAGGATTCAGGGACTCGATAAGTCACGGTGTATTCGTTAAACCCGAGAGGATACACCTCTTAAGAGGAAGCAGGACACTTCTCGAAGTCGATGGCTATGTGGAACGACCGATCCACGTAATATCACCGCAAGGGCCGAGAACCGTCGTTGTCAGACAAGATTTCGTTCTCAAGCCTCGGTCGTCGTTCAACCTGATCGTCGCTTCTCCTCAGCTCAAATTCGAAGATGTTCAAAGACTGTTGTACCTGGGACAAGAGATAGGCCTGGGAGCGTCGAGAAGCCAAGGATTCGGAAAGTTCGTCATAAAAGAACTCAAGCCGATCCAATGAGACAATCCACACCCAGCCAGACCAGTCCGTCGCCCTTAAGGCGGCACACATGTCGGAGGTGAGATATTGGACGAGTTAGATAGGCCGCTAGTTGAAATTGAGGAGTCCGTAAATCGTTTCACAGGGCTCGATGCGCTTTGCGAAAGGATAAAGGAGAAGGGAATCTGTGACGCCCTAGGAGTTCAGTGCAACTCCTCTTGCAGGATCTACATACAGAAGGACGAACTATTGAAAGTTCTCGAAAGGTTCATCAAAGCAGAATCAGCCGTGGTTATAGATCAGACCGCACGTGCCATTGCAGAGGACCAACCCGAGACGAAAGAGAAATCGTGTCCCTCTTGTGGACAGACGCCAGCCCGAAAAGAGGCAAAGTACTGCGATTATTGTGGTGAAGAACTTTGAAGGACAAGAAGTATCATGTGGCAACTGAGCCCTCAAGACAGGAGATTTTGTACAAGATCGCCCAAGACGTAAGCCGAGTTAGCGATGTGCAAGGAATCCTCGCCTTAGTATTCAGTGCCACCTTGGCCGCCGCAATCATCTACGCCTTAGTCAAAGCGACAAGCACGGAAGCTATGACCGCAGTAATACAGATCCTTGTACCCATTGTCTCAGCGATTGTGGGCTTCTACTTCGGCAAACGAACTGCTGAAGGTGTAGCTTAGTTCTGGCAGCTCCTCCGTAGATCCGGAAGTGTGAACTCTGAGCCTAGTGTACCGCATAGCTAGCCTTGCACGAGAGAAAGTAGACGAGGTCATGGATGCGCACCTCGAACAGCTCTCCATGATCGTATGTACTTTCATCTTCGCGTGGACCTACGGCTGGATTGAAGCTAGCGCAATCGCACCGTTCTGGACCTTGTACGAAGGTAAGTATGGGCATCTGCCTTGGTGGGTCCGCCTCGTCTGGTGGAAACAGTTCAGCTACTATCAGCTTGTCTTTGCCATCATGACTCTCGCGGTCACATTCTCCTTCGGGCTGATCAAGATTCATCGCATGTTCAGACAGAAGAAGCGCTACCTTGTCTTCACGGCACTCGGCAACTTCGCTATGGCATGCTTGATCCTTGACATGGCTTACTTCGTCTACCACGAGTTTGAGACGCTTAAGCCTGGGATCTGGACCACATGGCCTTTCGGCGGCCTATGGGTCGGCAAGATCTATGTGCCATGGTGGTGGTTCGCAACGATCCTCTGGTCCGGCTTGATGTTCTTCCTCGCCTATCGCTCAGCCCTCTACAACCTGCTACTCGAACGAGGAGTGGAGCAGAGACTCGAAGCCCAACAGCCCAAGGAAGAGTTGGCTCCTGAACCCCAGCCGCCCCCACAGGAGCCGACTCCCCCACTCGAATCGACTGTGCCTCCCGACACCAGAGAAGAGATCCGTAGACGCCTACTCGTCAAGAAGGCATTGCAGAATGCCTGACTGCATCTACCGCTTCAGCACAGCCGACAAATCCGTATGCCTCATCGCTCCAGCCCACATATCGCCTTGCCCCTCTCACGCTTGCACCCTAGCCTTGTCAAATCGTCTTTCTCCGCAATTCAAGCCAGCCATGCGAGGCAAGCTCAAATTCTTCATCCAGACCAGAGATCCTGAGATCACAAAGGATTCACGGCTTGAACTTCTGAAAACCTATCCGCACTTGAACACGGTTCTCGTCAGCGCCTTCGAGGAAGACATTGTCAAACTCGTCCAAGAGAGAGGCAGCAGAATCGACAGCGTCTCGAAGGCGATTCCCTTCAGACTGGCAGTGGGTCAGGTATGACTTATGGCATCGCTAGGCGTCTCGGAGTCACAAGACTGTGGAACCAAGGCATTACCGGCAGGGGCGTAGTCGTAGGCGTAGTTGGAACCGGGATAGATCAAAGCCACCACGACCTTCAAGGAAAGATCGTTACTGCAGAAGACTTCAGCGCTCGAGGAATCGATGATGGTATCGGGCACGACACGGCCGTTGCAAGCATAATCGCAAGCAAAGGCGCGAAGAACTGGCGGCAACGAGGCATAGCACACGACGCCCAACTTGCCATCGCCAAAGTCACCCAAGACGACGGATCAGCTGAGGAGGATACTCTGATCGATGCACTTGAGTGGCTTGCAAACCAAGGCGTACACATCATCAACTTCAGCATAACAAGCGACTGCGTGACAGACGGAAAGGATCCTGTCAGCCGCGAAGTGAACTACCTCGCAGAGAAGAAAGGCATCGGAGTGATCTGTGCCGCAGGCAACTATGGTCCCACCCACTACTCGATCGGAAGCCCCGGCGCCGCTGAGGAAGCGATCACCGTAGGATGCGTCAACAACCGCGATGTGCTGCGCCTGGCAAGCTCTCGAGGTCCAACACTTGATGGACGAGTAAAACCAGATTGCGTCGCCCCGGGTGAGAGAATCTTTGCAGCAAGAGCCCATGGCACCCGTTCCTGTGACATCCATGGGGACCACTACGGCTTCTTTGATCTCACAAGCTTCGCTACTCCACATGTGACAGGAATCTATGCCCTGCTAAGGCAAGCCTTCCCGAAAGCCTCGCCTGCCCAGATCAAACGTGCCATCTTGGAGTCATGCGATCCCGCTTACATGCCAATCATATCGAAAATAGCTGCCCTGCCAAGTGGGTTCCTCTATCGTTTGAAGGTCTCTCTGAAGCGATTCTTAACGCGGAAGAAGTTTGACGAGAAGTACTCGCTCGGCTATGGGCGTGTGAACGCCTACCGGGCTTTTCTCAGGCTTAAGGAGTTGATGAATGACGGGAAAGAGAAAGTTCTGGATAGCAAGCCTTGAAGGCACAGGCGCAGACATGCTTCGCAAATACGCTACACTGCTGTTTCTGGGATCAGCGGTAGCAGCGGTTCTCCTGATATCATTGCTGAGAGAGCCCCTAGGTCGCGTTGTCGAAGTTCTTCTTCAGTCCAAGCCGGTTCCGGTTTCGGCAGCAGTGCTATTCCTACTATTGCTGATATGCATCTTCAACATCGCCGTGTCGCTGTTCACTTTCGGTGCTCTCTTCCTGCTGAAAGATGTGCTACGCGAAGTCGGAGAACGATTGCCCAAGAGGCGTAGGCAAAGGCACGAGGAAGACGAATGACATGTCGCTTCTGCTCTACCTCAGCACAGTCGCCCTCCTAGCAGTCTTCGCAGGCATCGTCTTCGGAATAATTCTAGGATTCGCGATCAGGCTTGCCATCAAGGTTCTGATCCTTCTAGCGATACTGGCGGCCTGTTTCTGGCTGACGCAGTGGCTCGTGAACTTCTTTGCCGGGTAAAGGAAACCCGAAGGTAACCATTCGTCTTACGTCAAGGTTGTTGATGGTGCTCGACGCAGTTGCTGAGCGGAAAGGGAAGTCGAGGGCTTCAATCGTACGTCAAGCGATTCATGAATTTCTGGAGAGGGAGCTTGAAAATGCCTAGGGGGGGCTGGGTGTCACCCTTGCAGGCTTTTTTGAGCCAATTATCCCAAACGGGGCGCATAATCTACCGGCTGTGTGCGTTGGATGTCGAGAAAACGAGGGAAGAAGCCGCCAACAAACTCGTCGAAGCCATAGGCCAACAGTACGAGGTTCTCAAGAACGCCAAAGCCAAGAAACCGGAGAAACAGAAGGCAGCTAGACTGATGGGCTATTTGATCCAAGTTCTCACAGGCCTCCTGTCGGACGTCGCTGTGGATCAGATCCTGGCGAAATGGAAGAGAGTTGAGCGGCTTGCCGAGGCTGAGTATGGAAAGACTGGACAGGGAAGCTGACAAGTGGCTAGCCCAACTTCAGCCTCTTGACACGCAGCTTGAAGACGATCTTGAGAGAGCGAAGGACGATCCTGCATTCTTCGCCGAACGCTTCCTCACATTCAGGCCTTACTCGTATCAGATCGCTGTGCTGATCGACAAGTCGAAGCGCATCACGGTCCGCATGAGCCGTCAGGCCGGAAAGACCACAACGATCGCAGTCAGGGCGATATGGTTCGCTGCCACGCATCCTCGAACTCTCTCGCTGATTGTGGCTCCTTCGCTCCGGCAAAGCATGATCATGATGGACCGGGTTCAAGGCTTTCTGTATGCCATGAAAACCCAGGACCGCAAGGCCCTTATCGGCAAGATCCAGCGAACTGTGATCTGGTTCAAGAATGGCAGCCAAATGGTTGCGCTTCCATGCTCACCAAACCTGTTGCGCGGGTACACGGCCCACCAAGTCTTGATTGACGAGGCAGCCTTCTTCCGCGACGATGAAGTCATCTTCTACAACGTTCTGTATCCGATGATGGCGACAACGAACGGAACCTTGATTGCGTCAAGCACACCCTGGGGAAAAGACTCAGTTTTCTACAAGATCAACTCGCATCCAGAAATCTCGAAAGGCTGGAGCAAGCACTATGTTCCTTGGCAAGCCTGCGTGAAGCCTAACGGCCCAATTGAGCCGAGCTTCATTGAAGAAGTCAAGCAAGTCACACCGATCGAAAGATTCCGGCGCGAATATGATGCCGAATTTGTTGAGGATGAGGACAGCTACTTCCCACAAGACCTTATCACGAAATGTATCGACCCCGACCTCGCCATGATCGATGAGAGTGCCATCCTTGCATTTCATCGGCGCTGACCTTGGCAAGAAGGTTGACTATTCCGCAGTTGCTCTGGTGAGAAAGCAGGACAAGGTTGCGAAGCTCATCTTCATCAAGCGATTTCCACTTGAAACGCCTTATGCCAGCGTTATCGGATTCATCAAGGTCCTAGCCTCACGATTCAACCCTGAGAAAATCCTCGTCGACCAAACAGGAGTCGGCGAATACATCGTCGAAGACATGAAGTCCGCTGGGCTTGCGAATGTCGAAGGCATCATGCTCACCTTGCCATCTAAGCAAGAAGTGCTTGGCTACATGAAGCAGCAGATGCAGAACTGCGTCGAAGCCTGCGGAAACCCAAAATGTAACCATCCGCGCATGTTCCAGCTACCTTACGACCCTGAGATCATTGCTGAAATCAACCTAGAGAAGTTCGAACTCACGAAGGATGGCAACATCAAGTTCTCGCATCCGGAAGGAACCCACGACGACCGTCTATGGGCGATCGCACTAGCTGTCTACGCAAGTCGAGAGAGTGAAGCCCCGGTTCTGATTCCGATTCGGAAGAGATAGAGTCCTTGCCCAGGATCGACAAGCGAGAGTTTGTTCAGTGCGTCATGTGTCAACGCCTTGTTCAGCGTAGCGAGATCTCTTTTCTGCGGGTGAGAGTCAGCCCGAAACAGGTCGCTCGGGTCCCTGTGTGCCATCTCTGCCAGGTCGATCCAAACAAGGTTCGCTATTACATCGCGCAGCAGAGGCACAAGCAATGAAGAGTTGTGAAGGTTGCGGTGGAAGTCTAGTCGAAAGCTACTCGATCACGCTGGCGCTATGTCATGGCCGTATGGTCGATCTTGAGGAGTGGCCTAGGCAAAGGAAGCGTCAGGCTTGAAGTTCTGGATCGCCTCACGGTTCTTCCCATACTTGGGCGGAAAGCACTTCCTAGTGAAGAAGCTGCTGCCCCTCATCCCGCCTCACGAAGTCTACGTCGAAGTCTTCGGCGGCGCAGCTGCACTTCTCTTCGCCAAAGAACGGAGCCCGGTAGAGGTCTACAATGATGTGGACAAGGAACTTGTCAACCTCTTCACGGTTGTTCGAGATCGCAAGGAGGAGTTCCTGAAGCGGCTGGAGTGGCTTCCCTACAGCCGCGAGCTCTACTACAGGTTCATGGCTCAAATCGACGCAGGCAAGATTTCGGACCCCGTCAAGAGAGCAGCTGCGTTCTACTACTGTATGCGATCATCGTTCTCGGGCAGGTGGCATGCTGGATGGGCGTTTGGCAGAGCACGCCAACGGAAGGCGACTGCATGGGCTAACTGCGGTCAAACTATCAACGCTGTGGCTGAACGGCTACGAAGCGTCTATGTCGACTGCTTGGACTTCAGAAGATGCATCAAAAACTGGGGCAGTGACAAGACGTTCTTCTTTCTCGACCCACCTTACCCGGAAACAGAGCAGGCACGCCCCTCACCGTTCAATGAACAGGACCATAGAGATCTCGCCGCTATGCTGCGCCAAGCCAAAGGCAAATGGCTTCTCACTTACGGTAATCATCCCCTGATTCGTCAGCTCTACAATGGTCAAGGCTTGATCATTCAGCGCATTCGATGTCCGATGGCTTCGCGCAAATGGGGCCAAGGACCACGACGAGGTGCATTGGCCAACCTCGTCATCCGCAACTACCGGCCTGAAGTTGTGTCCAGATGAGTACCCGAGCCTCATTTAAAGACCATCAATGTTGTAAAATAACCATTGTTTTATCTGAACAGTAGGAACACCGTTCTTGAACATTGTTGAAATCCTCTCACCCAAGTACGGGGTGTTCGCTATGTAGTACATGTTTCCATACCAGTAGGTGTCGATAGTGTTATCCTTCCAGTAGTTAAGCCATCTTGGTTGAAGAACCGGTGGCCTTGTCACGTACAAGGTGTAGCTGTCTTTCATGTTGATTGCGTCTGCTTGCCTGTGATAGGCCCCCCACGACCTGAGTACCGGATCGTAGTATGTGACGTACATGTGGCTGTGACTAATTCTCGAATCTCTTGTTCCTGTTGCAGGTCTTCTCCAAACAAATGTCGTGGCAATTCCCCAAGACTTGCAGAAAGCATCCACAAGATCCGCCTCGTCTCCGCATGTCCCGATTCCTTTGCCGGTTTGAAGGTAGTATCGGAATTGCCAATCAACATTGTGAATGCCTACCGCTCTAACGGTTACGCTATCAATGGAGAGATAGGTAGTGTAGGTGTAGTTCCAGTGATTGCCGAAGTAGAAGTAGTCCTCGAGATTCGCAACGGTGCTTCCTCGGTCTGCTACTACCCATCTGTTTTTCTCCATCAGGTCGCGCATCTGCCTGAGAGTTGCCAGACTCACTGTCGCCCATTCATAGGCGTTAAGTTGAAGCGTCCTGCTGGCGAACTTGGTCAAGCTGAATGTGTCGGACCAGAAGTCTCCGGCGTTGTTGGCACGCCATGCTAGGCAGATTTTCGCTTCCAAAGGATAGTCCTCAAGCAAAGGGTGTCCTTGCCCCCTCTGCAACTCGCTGGTCCCTCTGAAAAAGATCAAGAACTCGTTCGCATCTCTCTTGACGGCTTGTCTGACTTGTTCGTCTCCCATAGTCACCCACAGACCGTTCACCATGCAGGTGGCCAAAGCTAACGTATCATCTCTCTTGAACTCATTCTGGCATGCAAGCCAGTACAAGACTTGAAGCTCAGTGTTGTAACTCGGAACTAGATACTTGAAGTCTCCCGGATAAGGTGTCCCTCCCTTGATTACTAGTTCGAAGGCCTCTCTTACTTCTGGGTTTGTTGCATTCAATGCTAGATATGTGATCTTGGCTACTGCCGTTGCATTTGTGAGATCGGGGAGTTTTCGCAGTTCCCAATACAACTGGCCGTACGGCGACGTTCCATTTGCGAGTAGGAGCTCAAGGTAGTAGTTGACAGGCCTAACCTTGTCGATTCTGATCCATTCTGTCTCGCGATGCGTGACAGTGGTTCTGGCTACTGAAGCTGTAGTGGTCGGAGTGATCATGACGGTGGTGGGGGACATGGGTTTAGGGGTTAACTGCTGCCAACCTACAGCTCCCACTACAGCTGATGCGACAATCAGCATGGCAGCAAGTTTCCACTTGCTCGAAGTCATCGTAAGGAAACCAAAGATGCTCTGGGACTGGTCAAAATAAGACTTGCGGCCAAGTCCTTCACTTCGTTTTTGCTGATCAGTCAAGGCTGTTGGTCAGCAACTCGCAATCTCAGGTAAGAAGGAGAGAACTAGCTTTGAGCGAGAGATCGAAAGGTTTCTTTCAGGCAATAACTAGGAAGATCCCCGTTCCCGTCTTCGAAAGGTTTCAGCGGCTTCCGGGAAGGATAACTGAGGCGCTCAAAGAAGCCACAGCGGAAAAGGGTCTATTCATTCCTGCTATGAAAGCGAGGCTAGGAGAGCAGCCTCCGGTCAGCCTCGCAGCCCTAGTAGACTACTACCTAAGGGATCCTGCAGTCATGGCAGCCGTTGACTACATAGGCGAACAGATCGCAGGCGCAGGATTCTATACAGTCTGCGAACCCGGCTTCGAAGAGGCCAAGAAAATAATCGACGACTTCTGTGAAGAGGTGAACATGGATGACCTGCTTATGCAAACCTCGAAAGAGGTTGTCTTGTCAGGCAACTGTTTCTGGGAGAGGGTCTTCGCCAAGAACAAGCTTGTCTCCTTGAAGATTCTGCCGCTATCATCGATCAAATTCATCATACGAAGCAAGATTGGCGGACGCGTTCAGAACTACATACAGCAGATAGGAACTGACAAGGTCGAGTTCACCGCCGACGAGATCATTCATTTTCGGTTGAATCCTGTGGACGGATCGGCTTGGGGAACAGGGATCCTGCATAGCCTTGCAACAAGTAAGCAGATTGACGAGACTAGCGTTCGACCAGCCTTCTTGGACATCAAAGCTCGACTCGAAGATGACATACAGAAGATCGTTCACCGATATGCAGCACCGAAACGGCTTTGGAAGTTTGAAGGTGTAGGCGACGAGAAGCTGGAGAAGGAGTATGCCCCAACAATCCAATCAGCACCTGCAGATGCAGACTTCGTCACGAACAAACCTGTAGAAGTTGACTCCTTAGACATCAATCCTTCCGCCCGATTCGATGGCATGATCGAGAATATTTACTCACAGGTGGTGCAAGGCCTCCAAACTCCCATGACCCGCTTATTCACGACCCCGGGCTTTACAGAGGCAAGCGCAACTGAAGCCACAAAGATGGCTGACCGAAAGATCATCAAACTGCAACGGGACCTAGCCCGCACTGTTGAGAAAGGAGTCTTCCAGATCCTTCTCCAGCAAAATGACATCGATCCGAAAGCGGCAGGGGTTCGAATCCGCTGGGGCATGCAGGAACGACCCGAAGTCGAACTTGAGCATTTGATCCAGCTCATCCAAGTCAGCGCCACAAGCGGGATCGAATACATCACCCGTCAAGAAGCCCGCAGCATGCTGGCGAAGTATGCAGGCTTCGAGCTTACAGAGGAAGAGGGACAGCCTCCAGAGAAGGAGAAGAAGACATGAGACTACTGAGACACCTGAGGTTCCATATCGCAAGTCTAGCTGAATCGTTCCGGTGGGCTCCGCCGATCGAGTTCTACAAGGCAGTGGAAGGGGGAAAGGGAAAATTCTACAAAGTCCATGCGATCCACGTCACCACGACCGGCAACCGAGCTAAGTACACGGAAGAGGAACTCAGGCCAGCAGCTAGGTCCTTAGCAGAGAGACCTCTCGGCATCAATCATGATAGACAGCTGCCGTTCCCTCAGAACAAAACTGAGGATGCTGAGTTTGAGAGCGGCCGCGTCGAAGCAGTGATCTATGTCGAAGATGAAGAAACAAACCGCCTCTACGAGTCAGGCAAAATCAAGAACGTCAGCATCGAAGCAAAGTATCGAAGCGCAGAAGTCGGCGAGGTCCTTGTACCACGAGGAATAGTCTTCACACGCCTCGACCTGCTCACCGAAGGCGTAGCTCCCGGAGACCCCCTCACAAGTATCATGTTGTGGGAGAAGAAGCTCAGCGAATCTCTCAGTCCGCAGCAGAGAAAGCAGTACCTAGCCGCTGTGGTGGCAGAGCTCAGAAGGCGAGGCGTGAGAGTCTAGTCTTCATTCATTCACGGTTACTGAGACCGCGCAAGCGGATCGATGAGTAACAGGAAATTCTGAAGGAGTTGAACCAAATGGAAGAGACTCCTCCCTCAACGAAGCCAGCGGAAGCTCCGCCCACAGGCCTAGAGCAGATCCCCACCGAGGATCTTCTCCACCTGAAGGAACAGCTGGAGCCCGGCAGAGTTGAGGAAAAGAAGGAGGTTAAGGAAGAAATGGCGCAAGAAGCAGGGAAAGGGATCGTAGCCGTAGCCGTACTCGAAGAAGCCATAGGACCCTGGCAGGTCAGAGTTGCCAACAAACTACGTGAATCTTTGACTACAACGGACGCAGTGAAAGCCATACCAATCATCTGGAGCCCGCAGGTTGAGCTCGGCGCCCAACCGAAGCGGGTGATGAGGGCTCTTGGCATCGTTGACACAACGCTACGTGGGCAGCCCGGTAACAAGTTCTACTTCCCCAAGGTCCCCACGGTCCTTGAGGCAGTGGATGCAACTGAAGGCGTCAAGCCAGATGACCTTGCAGTGACTGTTGATCGTTTGGAAATCACTGTGAAGGAGATTATCGCAGCGATCTCGGTCACAAGGCAGGTCATCGAACAAGTCACCTTCAATGTGGTCGATGTGCTGACAGATCTTCTCTCGGAGGGTGTCGCCAACAAAGAAGACAAAGATATCCTTGCCGCACTCAATGCGGCATCGGGCATTGCAGGAACGCTCTACGGTGGTGACGCCACCAGCGAGGACACTGTGGATTCCAGTGACGTTTTCAGCACCGACCTGTTGGCGAATGCGATAACCACGATGCGGAAGGAGAAGCGTGAGCCCCGGTACGTCGCTATACACCCAGCTCAGGAAGGCCCGTTGCTGAAGAGTGACAAGTTCATCAACGCAGCCCAGTATGGCGGACGAGAAGTCATATTGAACGGCGAGATCGGACAGTGGCTTGGCATCAAAGTGCTGAAGACCACGCAGGTTCCGACTGGCACCGGTGCAGGTGGAATCACAACCTACCACGCTTTCCTGATCAGCGAGAGAGTGTGGGTCGAGGAAGTCAAGCGCGACCCTGAAGTGGAACCGAAGTACGAGCCAGGCGAAAGGAAGACCTACCTGTACGGCACGATGGAGTACGGACTGGGCGTACTGAACGCGAAGGGCATCGTGAAGCTCATCACAGCCTAAGCCCCAGAGACCTTTCCCACACTTTCTCCCGTTCGGAGAAGAATTCCCTATTTTCTGGAAAATGGACCGGGCGGTTAGAGATTGGCATCTTTGGCCCACGAGACTGTCGAGATAGCTCGGAACTTCTTTAGGCGGACAGCAGCCGAGATTGCCACACATGTCATCGAGACTAAGGATGGGCTTCATTGTGCAGAAAACGCCAATTCTGAGGCATCTAAAGCTAGATAAGGCTTTTAAGGGAAGCTATTGGATGTATTGTACTCTCTAGGGGTCTTCAGCAGTGAGACCACGTCTTATTTCCGCAGTGGCATTTCTTGTTGTCCTTGTCTCTGGCACAATAGTCACACCGATGATAATTGGTGCTGTCTCCGGCCCGAACCCCCCTCACGTACGCCGTATAAAAGAGGAGGCGGAAAGGATAATGCTTGACGTACTGTACAAGGATTGGAGTGCAAAAGATACTACTATCGTATGCTACTACCTCCTGACAGAACCGGCGATGAGAGTGTGGCAGGCAATGTCCTTCTTGACTGGAGTTCTATTCTCTGCATGTTTGGCCTGGGCAGTGAAGAATATAATGGATGAAATCACCGAGAAGAGGGGGGGAGCGGGGCCCTAGACCCAAAGGAAAACATTGTCTTTGCATATGGTGACTAAGATGCTATCGGTCGGAGTTCATTATGACATTGTTTCGGTATCATTTTTCTCTGAATAGTCTCCGTGGCTTATGTTTGAGCTGAGTTCTCGCTATTCGAAGCGTAGGACACTCGGAATATCATGGGCCTTTCTGTATCAAGGCCTAGGACGTAGCGAATCGTCCTAGGGGATGCGCGGTCGCCAAATTTCTCGCATACGCAGATAGAACCGCGCATTGTCAAAACGCGGCCAAGGATCTTGGAAACCATGCGGACGGCCTTCTAGTCGTGAAAATCATCGCTAGGGTTGGGACCAATCCGATGCTTGATACCAGGTTCCAAACAAGCGACACGGATTGGGAGAATCTCAGTGACTCCTTCACACAAATCACACCTTAGGGCAACTATCTGAAGCTAAGCGCGAACGTCGGCAAGTATGCCCGCACTGCCTACACGATCGGGGGAACCACGCCCAGCTTCATGTTCTCTCTGCAAGTAGTCGCAAAGAGCTAGACCCGTTATGGCGTACACAACCGTTGACACAGTTAGGGACATCTCTGGGCTGACAACGACAGAGATCAGCGATGCAATAGTTGACGAGATGATTGGTTGGGCGGACCGCGACATAGAACAGATCACAGAGAAAGTCTGGACAGGACAACAGGTCAAAGAGCTTCTCGGCATTCAGAAATCGCCAAGCGACAAGACCTTCCGAACGCTCTACAAGCCTATCGTTGACGACCAAGGCAACACAACCGACGACGAATCAAAAGTCACGGTCTATGTGGATGGCACAGCGCAAGCATCAGACAAGTTCGAGCTTAGAGGCGCAGAAGGCAAAATCATCTTTGTAACAGCGCCCTCAGTCGGCGCCGAAGTCGAGATGACCTACCGTTACAGCATGAAGCCCATTCAGGAAGCCTCAACGTTTCTGGCGGCGGCGTACTGTTTCCATCGCTTGGCGAAGAGTGAGGAGAAAGAGAAGCTGTTCAAGGCTAGGGCAATGGAGATCCTGCAACAAATCTCGAGTCACACATTCACAGCAACGAGGTAAGAGTCATGTTGCAGGAACTTGTCTTCGTCAATCTGCTTTGGGTAATGTGGGCGCTGAACATCTTCGATCTCTTGATCACAGAGCTTGGTATTCGGCATCATGGTCTACGAGAAGACAACCTATTCCTATCTTCGCTGATCGGGAAAGTCGGTTGGGGATGGTTCGTGGTCCTCAAGGTAGCAGCGGTCAGCTGGCTACATGTCTACCTTATGATCATCTTTCTTGAGATTCCGCCCTTCCGTCCCTTTGCCTGGCTAGCCGTGATCCTTGCAACCGTTTTGCTTGGCTTTGGATGCGCATGGAACATTCGCCTGCTCCTGACAGCTTCACGCCTGCATATCAAAAGGACAGATCAGTGAGGCTTCATGTCCACGCCCATCCAGACAGCAGAGAACGCAATCGCTATGAAGCTGCGCGAGATCGAAGGCTTAACGGTCTATGAGGTTAGGCCTCCACGCGGGTTCCCATTGCCATCAGCCACTCTCCAGCTGATATTCACGAGGATCCGTGGGGGCTTCCCTGACAAGATGCAGTACTTAGATGTCAGCTTCCAGGTCGATGTCTGGGCTCGAGTAGAGAGTCAGATGCGTGAATTCGCTGACAAAGTCTTGACGAAGCTGTACGAGGCCAGGAGCACGTTCGGTTTTGTAGATATCGTTCCCTGGGGCGGACGCGATCTGCCTGAAGAAGATGTTTGGCGCCGCTCCTTCGACTTCAGAGTCACGATAACCATCACGAAATCATAGTCATCTTTCTTGACCGTTCGGCCCACGTGACGGGCTAACCAACTCCCAAAAAGGAGGAATTATGAAAATTGTCTAGTCCATTCAAGCCTCTAGTGGCATCCATCAAGATTGGAACCCAGACGATTGGCAGCGGATTGACAACTGCTTCTAGCATATCGTTCGCCCGTGACATCGAAGAGCATTATGGTCTAGGGGACGAAGGCAAGCCCACCCTCGTCAAAGGCAACAAACACTTTAGTTTTACCCTTGAAAAGGCATACATCGACAAGACCTACGGAGAACTGGTCTTGGCAGGCACCCCTGCTGACGTAGTATTCTACCCTGAGGGCACTGGAACCGGCAAGCAGACGATCACCGTCAAGAATGTGATTCTCAACATCTGGGACTTCACGATGGATGAGGATGCCATAGTGGCTGAAGGCGTCGAAGGAATAGGCGACGACTTAGTCTTCGGAACGCAAACATAGGCCCGTTTCTTGGAGTTTGGAGTTTTTGAGTCTAGAAAGAAGAGATTTGGAGGTACATGTCTCGTATGGCTTCATCTGTCATGGTCCATTAGCGGACTATGCAACTGTACGAGACTTTATCCGCAGTTTGCCTCGGACCAGGCTGATCTACCACACGGGATCCACGCGCAAGCTGCGCATTATTCGAGAGAAAGAGGAGGGAGAAGATGAGCGGAATAGAGAAGAGAATAGAGAAACTGGAGGGCAAACTCCAGAAAGATCTGGAAGCTCGCGCTGAGGCAGAAGGCGCGAAGCTGAAAACATTAGCGGAACTCTTGTCGGAAGACGAGGGACTCAGAGAAGCCTACGTGCCTGACTTAGCCTGCAAGATCAAGTTCTACGATCTCCGTTTCGGCGACTATCCTGCGATCGCTGAAGAGAAGGATCCGTTCAAGCTGGCATTGAAGGTTCTCTTGGCGACCTGGGGCCGCGCTGATTCTACGGTCACCGAGGAGAACCTGATGAAGCTAGGCATGACCAAATGTGTTTCTATCATCAACGCACTAGGCTTAGGGAAACCTCTGGCCCCTTTACAAGTGCAGACCCCATCGCCCACCTAGCTAGGTCACCGGAAGGACAGGCGCTTTACGCGCTCTGCTCACTACTGCATCGTACACCATCAGAAGTCGCCAAGATCCCATTAGATCAAGCACTGTTTCTGTTTCACGCCATGGGGCATCAGATCAAACAAGCCACAAGATCCGCGAAAGGTCGAAGAAGATGAGTTTCTCAATCCGCATAGTCAAAGACACAGCTACACCGCTACTGGAACGGATAGCTGCGCGACTCAAGGAATCTTTCTCACAGCAACTTCAGACAGTTGGAGGGCTGATGCGCAATTACGCATTTGACATATGTCCGGTTCGTACGGGCTACCTTCGATCAACTATCTTCTTCAAGGCAGTAGGCCTGCTGGACTTTGAGTTTGGAGCTTCTGCTGACTACGCGCTCTTCGTTGAGATGGGAACCGTACGGATGGTTGCTCGACCGTTCATTCGTCCAGCTCTCGAAGCCTACCGTGACGAATTGATTCAAGCAGGTTGGAAAGCAGTCAAGGAGGCAGTCAAATGAGTGTAGCCGGAGAAGTCGTTGTTGCGATCAAAGGCGTAGACGAAGCCTCGTCTGCGATGGATAAGGTCCGCGCTTCGCTTGGAGTCTTCTCGGGTGTGATCGGGGATCTTGGTGGAGGCTTCACGAGCCTTGGCAATGTGATCTCTGGATTCGCAGGCGCAGGAGTCATGGGCGCTGCCTCTGCGGCAGTCGGTGAAGTCGTGAAGGGACTGCAGGACTGCTTCAAAGCTGCGACAAGCAGTGAAGAAGTTTGGAACCGCCTCGCTGCAACAGTTGAACGTTCAGGCACTTCTTGGTCCACTGTCAAAACAAGGATAGAGGAATTCGCGTTAAGCGCAGAGAAGATGTCGAGGTTCAGTGACGAGCAAGTTGCGCAAGCCATGAAGACGCTCATGGACCACGGCATGAAGCTCGATGAAGCAATGAAGGCTATGACGCAGACGATGGATCTTGCTGCTGCGAAACAAGTGAGCTTGGGCGAGGCCGCTAATGCCGTTGGAAAGGCGTTCATCGGCATGGAACGCCCGCTCAGAAGCATGGGTGTGGTTCTCGATGAAAGCGTTCCCAAAGGCAAAGAGTTCGCCACCGCAATGGAGATGATCTCGCAAAAATTCGGTGGCGCAGCGCAGAAAGATGTTGAGAGCTACGCTGGCAAGCAACAGATGGTCGCCAATGCCTTCGACAATCTAAAGGAAAGAATAGGTAGCGCTCTGATTCCTGTGATGAATTCGTTGCAGGATATGTGGGGCAAAGTCGTTCTGGGCGCAGATCAATTCGTTTCGGATCTTGGAAAGGTTTGGAAAGGATTCACAGAGCTACCCGAAGTTCAGAAGATGGCGGAGGGATTAAACAAGGCTTGGCTAGACCTGCAGAAAGGATTCGCAACAGTCACCGACGAAGTCGGGAAAGCTCTGATGCCTGTTTTCAAGGAACTCTGGGAGGCTTTGAAAGGCATCTGGACAGCGCTGCAGCCCGTGTTCGAGGCGTTTGGCAAGATCTGGGAAGCTTTGACAGGCGTAAGCACGGAAGGTAAGAACGCCTATACGATCTTCAATCTTATCGCAGATATCCTGAAGGTCACAGTGGTCCCAGCTCTCCAAGGCCTCGTCGAGGTCATCAAACTTGTCACTCCTGTGATCCAGCTGCTTGCAGAGGGATTCAGGGCCACGGTCGAGGTGGTGGCCCCGTTCATCAAGCAGCTGATCGAATCGATTGGAGGCTTCATCGCGTGGCTCAAGGAGACGTTCGAGGGATTCTACAAGTGGCTTGTCGGCGGCTCGTTTGTGCAGGAGCTGATGGACGCCGTCTTCGGAGTTTTCAAGGCAGGCTTTGATAATCTGATCAAAGGGATCACTGGCTGGCTTGGTAGCGTCGTCGAGACAATCACTGCGTGGGGCAAGACGATCACCGACATCTTCACGAATCTCTGGAATGGCATCGTTAGCTTTCTCGGCGGTATATGGAAGCAAATCACAGACATGGTGTCGAGTGGAGCCCAGCAGACGCAGAACACGCTTCAAAACCTCTCCAACGAAGTCGCACAAGAGTCGATTTGGCCTGACATGTGGAACCTGATGGTCAGGCAGACGAAGGAAGGCATGCAAGGGATTCTCTCTGAGACGCAGAAAGGATTGGGTGGAATCGAAAGCGCCTTCAGCGGTGCAGCTTTCTCATTGTCACCTGCAGATGGGTTTGCGAGGCCCAGAGGAGGTGCTGCGGGTCCATCTGGTCCCACACATATGACAGTGAACATTCCTATCACAATTCAGTCGATGACTGGCGAAGTTAAGGATCTTGACAACCTGACAAGGATGATCAGCCGCGAGCTCGGCAACGCAGTGAAGTGGAGACGATAGCATTTGCCCACACTGGTGCGACAGGTCGAGGGAAAAATCTACGACTCAAAGTTCGACGACCTTGACGGTTGGACAGAGGAAGAATATCTCGGCCTTGATTGGACGACGAGAAGCGTCAGCTTCCTTGACGCTTCAGTTTTCTACTCGTCGCCTTACGCGCTGAACGCGAAAATCAAGAGTTTAGCCAATGCAGAGTCGCAGATACCAGCGGGGCGCTATCTACGTCGCGCTCGAACGGTGACGATTCCATCAGGTTTGACTTCGGTCCGCATGCAGGTTCGCCACCGCTGGCATCACGCGTCCTCCACTATGGGTTTTGCAAGGCGAGTAAGGCTCGGTGATTCCCTATTCCTCGACGGGTATGTGAGTGATGAACAAGATGTTTGGCTTTGGAAGAACGATACTGTTGTGACTTCGGAAGGACTCAAAACCCTTCGAGTCGGCGTCGAATCATACACAACCGTGTATCAAGTAACGGATAACACCCAAAACCACTGGTTTGATGATATTGTTGTCTGCAGAAGCGGATCAATCAAAGTCACAAACCTTGCGACTGGCTACAAGGCTAAGCTCTTCGACGCCTCAGACGCATTGATCGCGGAGGCAACCGAGTCTGGTGGAATAGCAACACTCGACGTATCTGCAAAAACCTATCCAATCACAGGACGCTATAAAATATGCGACGCAGGAAACAATCTCGTTTACACCTCGGAGCTGTTCTCCGATATTTTTGGCGGCGACGAACTCCTATACGGTGAATCCTACTCGATAAGCGTTGAAACCGATAATTACATAATCAACAGGCAGGGCGCATCCTCTCCAACCAGCGCAACAATCACCTTCACTCTGAAGGACGAGGATGGGGATCCAGCGCCTGGAAAGACGATTAACTTCACAACTTCACATGGAACGTTGAGTGCGAACAGCGGCGTCACCGGAGACGATGGCAAAATATCAGTCACCCTTTCAGCGTCAGCAATGGGAGTCGCGGTTGTCAAAGGGGAGTGGCCGGGCACCAGCATGTATCCTCGCGTCTACGTAACGATTGAAGTCAGCGTTCATCGAGATGCAGACAGCCCTAATAGCGATAAGGAATACGATGTGTGGATTCAGGGGCGGAAGATCTGGGACTGCGCGGTCATCCGCGTCTCCTCTAATCCAGCTGAAGATATCACTGAGCTTGAGATCCCTTACATCGATGTTGCCGTGAAGGGGCTCTACGACTTTGCGATCTACCGTTATGGGACCAAGCTGTTCACGGGTCGCATCGAAGTCCTGACGAAAAGAATCGCACCCACGCCCGCCATGAAGCTCCAGGGTCGTACTATGATTCAAGCGCTTATGCGAACCCACATCGAGTCAGCCACCTTCACGAATGCGACCTTGAAATCAATCATTGAACAGATTCACTCGCAGTTTCTCGCACCGTTCAAGCAGGTCCTGTTGGGCACAGTATCATCGCATCTCGAAAACATCTCCGTGACGTTAAGCGAAACAGGTCAAACCGCATATGATCTTCTCTCGAAGGTTGCATCGCTAGGTGCCGCAACGGTAAGCGTTGATGCAGACCGGAAGATGCATGTGAGGTAGCCCCGTTGAACATCTTCAAGGAAGGCGAGAACTGCCACGTCATGGAGTACACAACCGACTATCGGGGCCTTGCCACAGTCCTAAAGCTACGCGGCGGCCAAGATACTTCTGGAGCCGACATCGTTGTAACTGTTTCCGATGAGGAGGCTGTCAAGACATACGGCAAGCGAATGAAACCTGTTGCCGAGTCGCAGTGGACATCGCTGGTCCTCTGCCAACTAAGAGCCTTGCAACTCCTAGTGAACTACTCCAAGCCAGCCATATCTATCACTCTCGACGCGAAAGCCGAAGTTCTCCATGTCGGAGATTCCGTTCAGGTTATCAGCAGCAGTATGGAGGTCGACGACTCATTCACAGTTCAGTCGGTTGTCTACGAGTATGGCGCAGGAAATAGAATGACGGTCGAGTTGACGAACAGAGCTGTCACGCTTAGCGATATCCTCGCAGCCATCGAAAGGCACTTGGAAAGAAGGTAGGTGAAGCGCCGAATGGTGAAGTTTGGAACGAAACCCTTACCCGGAACAGTGCTCCAAATCGAAGAGAGAGATAAGAAGATCTATGAGGAAAGGCCGATTCCCGGAAAGGCTCTCTCTTCTCGAAAACAGCACGGAGCGTTCGGCGAAGAATACGTGGTGCGAGGCCTAGTCACAGAGAATCTTATCACTGAAAGGGCAGACTTGAAAGCTCTCGCTGATGGGGCCCCTCGCATCTTTGACTTGGAGGATGGATCGCCTCAGATCTACGCTCTAATGCTCGACCCTTTCTTCAGAATGGAGGCTGGAAAACTCTACTATGAGTTAGCCTTCGCCCAGACAAGTATGTTGGGGCTAAGAGCTCTCTCTGACAGCCCGACCATCTCAGATGTCCTCAAGGCGACAGTTGGGATGGCGCTTTCAGATACGCCCAGCATTTCCGAGACGCTGAAGGCCTTCCGTGGAGTTACCTATGGTCAAAGCGCCATCGGATCACAAAGCTATCCGACTCTTGAAGAAGGCGTGACGACATACGCCGGCACAACCCCGATGGACTCGACAACCATCAACACTTGGTGCACGAAGATATCCGCTGCTGCGCCGTGCACAATCAAGCAAATCCATATTTACCTCGGTGCCGTGGTTGGAAACAAGCGTGTCTCAATCTTCGACAATGCTTCTCCAGCCAATAGGTTAGGACAAAGCGCACCCTTCGTCGGCGCTCTCAACGCATGGAATGAAATCGGTCTGATATCTCGTGCGCATTTGCCGGCTGCCGGAACCCACTGGCTCGTTGTAACTGAGATAAGCGGAAATGCAGAATACTACGGCTACGTCACGGGAGTTTCAGGGGACGGAAAAGCAACCGCAGCCAGCTATGTTTCCGATCCCGGCTTCCCGAGCACACTTGACATCGCAGGCATGACGAGCTACACATCAAAACTGTCTCTGCATACCTACGCAGTGAAGATCAAAGGCTTCATGGTTAGAGCGAAGAAGTTCACTCTTCCTGCACAGAAGCCTATCTACTCTCTCAGGTTTTACAGCCATGTGGCGCAAGGCAGCGGACGATTCGCCATCTTCGACGAAGCATCGCCGAAGAACAAGAAATGGGAATCTGGCTCCATAGCGTTAGCGGCTGGACAGAATGAGGTTCTGATTTCAGAGGGAACGCCGAGCTCACTCACTCTTCCTGCCGCAGATTATGGCGTCTGGTGGCAATACGATGATGTTGCGGACGCTCCTTCATACACTGCTGGGGCAGCAGGAGACGGAAGACGCAAGGCGCAGGCCTATGGAGCATATCCGTCAACCATTTCCGGCGATGAGAGCACGTCTGAAATCTGGACTGAGGTCATCGTCGTCTGGGAGGAAGTTTAGAATTCAAGGCTACGGAGGTGTGTTCTTGACAATAAGAGAGAAGAAAAAGAAGATACATGGAAGATTGACGGGGGAACTCATCGACGCTAGGACGGGTGAAGTCGTCCAGCAGGAGACCGTTGAAAACCTGATCACAGATGTGGGCGAACAGATGCTGGCGTATTGGACGAAGGGTGACATTTCAACGAAGGGTTTTGTCACGCATTTCAGCCTGAGCGATGAGACCGCGGACCCGGCGGAAACCGACACGACTGAAACGGGTAGCAACACTGGGCCACGGAAAGCTGTCACCAGCGTGATTGATGCAGGCAAGATAACGTTCACAGGGGAGTGGGGTACTGCTGAGGCGAACTACACGATCCGCAGAGGCTACCTGTTCAGCGCAGCGTTAGGCGGCAACCTGTTCACCACAGGCAAATTTGCGACACCTTTCCCCAAGGACAGCAACTTCAGCTTCAAAGCCACGTACGAGATACCATACGAATAGCCATTCCTTCTCTTTCGCAGCTCCATTACGCCTAGCGGACGCACTCTTTCTTGTTGATCCTTGCCTGAAGCGTCTCGAACATTCGCCTCAACTCGTCGTAGTCAGCCTAGATCTTCCGTATGCATTCCTGCGCGTCTGCAGGTCCCAAGTGGAGATAGACACGGACACCAGTGACACAATGGAATGCGACTGCATCCCATTTCTATCAGTATCTCTCATGAGATATACTTATGAAGTAAGGATCTGAGGAAAAGTGCGAAGGAGAGACAAAGGAGCAGGCTCACGTGAATAGAGAATCGTCTCAGACAGCAAACCTGTACATTGATGAGTATGTCGGACGATATTTGGAGGATGACCTGAGGAAAGAAGGTGAGAAGAGAGCCAAGGAACTAGGCTCTCGGAGTAGGATAGTCGACGAAGGCACCATACCTATCTATCCTAGATCTCTTTGGTTGACTGCCCGTCTCAACTATGTACTCGAAGAAGATGTAGCTACCATATTGCTTAGTGCTGCTGCCCTTGAGGCAGCTTTGAAGGTCTTCCTGGGACGATATTTCCAACGGAAACTGAACGTCAACTTGGACCTAGCGCTTGATGAAATGGAGATTCGAAGCATGATCGCACTTTCCAAGACACTAGGCCTTCTGGATGAACCTACAGAAGCCAATATTCGGAAGATAGGTGATATTCGCCAAGAATACGTCCACTCAAAAATCGCGCGAATATCCCAGAAGATTGAGAAAGAGTTGGTTGCTCGCGACGAAATTAGCGCCGATGAATGGAAATCGCTCAAAGACGCGAGAGAGATGGTGATTGCTGCGATGGCCGGGCAAGGAGATTCATACAAGATACTTGAGTTACTAGAACAGGTCTACAAGGGCTTGTATGAGACATCGCATTATTGGAAATGGTAGGATTCGAGGAGGCGCAGATAAGCCACGGGCAGTGAGTTCGGCTGTCCTCGCCGCGACTGACCAACAGAGAATATCAACGCCAACCTAATAGACCACGTGAAGGAATATCCCTACAAATGTGCTGGATGCGGAGAGAGTGACATGACTGAGGAGAGTTGCCCGCCAGTCTTCGAAATAGACAGACTCGTCGCACAGATCAGCGGCACCTTCTTGGCCTTGATGACGACCTTTGGGTTGACCTTCGCTAGTCAGGCGAGATCATTTCGCCTCTGGTGGCTGTATAACATCGGGGCGCTTTCATTCCTTATTTCGCTTCTCTTGTCAGTAGCACTCTATGTGGAGAGAGGAGAACGTAGAAGGGACAGGTCCAACATTCATGTTCGACGGATTGCAGTATTCTTCCTATTTGTCGGCGTCCTATCCTCGATATCGCCAATTCTAGGATCTATCGGCGAAATCTCGATGCCGAAGGAAACCAATCCTGTCGAGATTCTCTGGACAGTCGTACCCTCAGTCATTCTTGTCGCTGGGGGACTTCTTGCATCACGGTTGCTTACCCGCAATCGGCAGAAGGCGGATTTCAATCTTTCGTGACACGTGAATCATAGGCTAAGGCTGGGCGACGCCTAGCGCTTTCTTCTCATAGTCAGTCAAGAAGCTGAGTTAGGCCAGCTCCTGATGCAACGCCTGCCTGACAAAATCGCTTTCCTTGGCACGTCTCGCCTGTGCTACCTGTCTCCTTTGTCATTATCAACTGCCTCGTTTGACTTCTTCTCTATGTTTTGGTTCGCATCACTTTGAGGAGGTCTGCTCTGGTGACTATGCCTGACGGGCGGCCTCTCTTCGTGAGGACCACTGCTGGGCTGTATTGCAGTAGCATTAGGATCGCGGAGAGAGGGGAGTCCTCGTCGAGTTGTGGGAAAGGCTCGTCCATAATATCTTCGACATGTTCATTGGACAGTTCAGTGAGGTCCTTGCCTTTCACCACTTGGGTGAGTATCGACTTCTCCGAGATGCTGCCTACAACGAATCCATCGTCTAGGACTGGAAGCTGTGAGAAGCCTGTCTGCCTCATCGCTGCCGTCGCCTTGGCGACGAGGTCTTCTCTACGAACCCCGACGACCTTTCTGCTGGCTATCTCCTTGGCCTTGGTCTCAGCCTTTCTCTCCAGCTCTTCGAGGGCGTCGAATATCTTCTTGGTCCTTTCATAGGAGGGGTTGATCTTCAACGCCTCGATCTTGGCTATCATCGATTGGCTTACGCCCGCCAAGAGCGCTAAATCCTTCTGAGTAAGATTGAGGCTCCTCCTGCGCCTAGGTATCTCGTCCAACCGAGGAAGCATAGCCTCAGACAAGGATATGCTGGCTATAACCGTTTGGGGGTGGCTGGAGCGTCGGTCGAGATGGCAATTGGAGAAGCTATGTCACGAGTGCTGGTGGTTTGGAGTGCCTCGATTGACCCTCAAGATTGCGTGACACGAGTGCTATACCGGCGATGGCTGCCTCCGCAACCGGTGAGAAGACTATGCCAGATCGGTTGGATGCTTCCGGCCGAGCCCCATCATCGGAAGAGGCGAAGCTAGGATGTCACCTTGAGACAGACAACTCCTTATCCATCACTGCTCGATGGCCTACCTCATGTCACGATCATTTGAAACGCTTGAAACGGTCAAGGACAGATTCGACAGGATCCTGTTACAGGCTATAGACGAAGGGCTTCACGTCTTCGGTGAGAGCACCAGACACGTGATCTACTACCATATCGCGAGCAAACATCGGATTGAACGCGAAAGAATCCCCGAAAGGCTTGAAGCCTTCCATGAAGCTCTCAAGGGCATGCTCGGCGAGGGCAGCAAGGTTGTTGAGAAGCAGATCGCCAAGAGCATGTACTCCATGCTCGACCTGAAGTTCAGAGAATACGACGAATGGACCTTAGTTGACTATGTCAACGATGCCAAAGAAACCGCAGAATACGCCTCAGCGAAAAGAGTCCAAAAATAGAAAGCCTAGCACTCGACAACCGCTACGACTCAGAGCTTCCCATCGTTACACCGCACGATCCCACCACGGATTCCTACCTTCTCCTTAAGCAAGGGAAGAAGAACCTGCCTAGACCTCCACCCAAGATGGATCACCCTAGACACAGGGCACTTGGCAAGAACTGTTCAACCATGCCTCGCAGAACTAGGAAATCGTAAGCAGAGATCCGATTCCTCTAGGAATATTTCTCGTACGAAGGCATTAATACCGAAAATGCGTTTTTTCTCGACGCGAGGTTACGCTAGTGCGGAAGATCACGGTGACTGAGTTGAAGCAGGTGCCTCTGGAGAGACAGGGAGTCGAGATCGTTGAGAGGAAGGGGCTTGGGCATCCTGACTACATCTGCGATTCCATTATGAATGAGATCTCAATCGCCTTGAGCAAGGAGTATAGGCGACGGTTCGGGGAGATCGTTCATCACAACATCGATAAGGGACTCTTGGTTGCTGGTGAGACTGAGGGCCGTTTCGGAGGAGGCACGATCAAGCGGCCGATGCTGATGGTCTTCGGAGACAGGGCGACCTTTCAGATTGGCGAGGACAAGATTGATGTCGACCGGATCGCGGTTGAGACGGCTAAGAACTGGTTCAGAACGAAGCTCAGGTTCGTTGATCCTGAGAGGCATGTGAAGTATCAGGTTGAGATCAAGCCCGGCTCAGCCGAGCTTACAGACATCTTCAAACGTAGAGAATCAGAAGGACAGTTCCTCGGCGCAAATGACACATCCGCGGCAGTTGGATATGCGCCTCTGACCGCGACTGAAAAGCTGGTGCTTGAGACCGAGAGGCATCTGAACTCGCCGGACTTCAAGAAGAGCTTTCCTGAAAGTGGAGAAGACATCAAGGTCATGGCTTTGAGACATAATGACCGACTGGAGCTTACAGTTTCAATGGCCTTCGTCGACAGGTTCATAGCAAGTGAGAACGACTACTTCGCGAAGAAGCAGTCGATACTTGAAGCGTTGCGAAGCTTCGTAGAGTCGAAAACGACATTCAACAAGCTTGACATTGACTTCAATACGCTGGATGCCAGAGGTAGAGGGCTGCCGGGGATCTATACAACAGTCACCGGCACATCAGCCGACGACGCGGATAGCGGCCAGGTAGGAAGAGGAAACCGCGTCAATGGCATAATCCCCTTGAATAGGCCCTCCAGTTCTGAGGCGGCTGCAGGCAAGAACCCTGTCAGCCATGTCGGGAAGATCTACAACTTGCTCAGCTTCAAGATCGCTGAGAGAATACACAGAGAAGTCTCCGGCATCGAGGAGGTCTACGTCTGGCTTTTGAGTAAGATAGGGATACCGATCGATCAGCCTGCGATAGCGTCGGCCCAACTCATCCTATCGAAGACGACAAGAATGGAGGACGTGTCGACTAAGGCAAGAGACATCTTGGATGAGGAGTTGGGCAAACTGGATCGCTTCTGCGATGACTTGGCAGAAGGAAAGATCCCTGTCTGCTAGCTCTCCTCCTTCTTCTTCTCCACATCCTTGTCAGGAGACAATTCCTTGAATAGCCTTTCAAGCTGCCGCTTCATCAACCTGACATCTTGGCTCAGGTTAAAGTAGTCAGCAAAAGTCTGCGTTGTCCTCAAGACTTTGGTTCGCCCAAGCTTCGACTCCGAAATCAACCGTAGATCCTCAAGCTGCCTCACGTGGTCGTAGGCTAATTTGCCTCTAACCTTCACCACGTAGGCTTGGGTCACCGGTTGCCTGAAGGCAATGAAGGACAGCGTCTTCAATGGGCCAGGAGTCAGCAACTTTCTCGTCGCAAGTTTCTTGACTGCGCTCACGTATTCCGGTTTCAGTTGCATAACAAACCTTCCGTCCTGAAGCTCTAGAACCTCAAGCGACGTGTTGGATTGCCTGTACCGTTCCGTCACCGATCTAGCGATTTCCCTGACCTTGTCTGCCGATCTCATCTTGACGACGGAGGCAAGGGTCTGAAGGTCGAGCGGCTTTCCGGATACGTAAAGTGCACCCTCGATGAGTTGAAACTTGTTCTTGTGCGCCGAAACGTTGACCGGTTCATTCTGCGCCAACCTGAGAAACCATCCCCGTCAGTCTCATCGTAATGTCGCCGAACGCTTGGTCTTGAAAGAGGACAAGCCTATTCTGACAGGCAAGGAACAACACCATAATGAACCGTCTAACAACCTCCACTATAGGCAGCCCTCTCGTCAGCTTCACGAAGGATATCGAGGAACTCCTCCTAGACAGCTTCCTGAGATGGAGATAGAAGGCCTCTAACCGCTGATCAATATCGGTGAGAAATTCATCCAATCCGTCAGTAAGCTGCGTGGGCAGAAGGAGCGGGCTCTTCTGCTTGGTTAACACAGCCTTCTCGCTTTGAAGAACCTGCTCAAGCGCCCTAAGAAGCTGATCGGCGGAGGCCGACACAAACTCGTATCGTATCGGAAGTGGGAGAGGAGGAGGAACATCCTCGTTGATCCTCTGCAATTGAGGCTTCGGAGGCTCCTCCAACTTGAGCACAAACTCTGACTTCATGCGATGTATTATCGCCGAGGAGAGGAGAGCGGTTCCCGACGCCGTAAAGTCAATGTATCCACTCTTCTTCATCTCGGCAAGGAAGGAGTTCAATAGGAACGCAACGTTAACGTCCCAAGGCTTAAGCCTATGAAGGCGAATCAAGTCAAAGAGAATCACATGCGGCGGCTGCAACCAGAAAGGCTTCTCGTTCAGGTCCTGTGTCAATTAGATGCGACCACCTTCGGAAGCGAAACCACTTGGGATATGCCGTCTTGCACAAAGACGCCGTAGACCTTGTTGGCTCGACTTATCGTCGTGTCCCTTAACGAGACTACAATGAACTGTGACCCCTTTGACCTTGACTTGAGAAGCTCAGCCAACCTCTGGGAGTTCAAGGCATCCAAATGAGCATCAATCTCGTCGAAGATATAGAAAGGCAGCTGATGAATAGTCTGGAGAGCAAGCAAGAAGCAGACAGCCGCCACCGATTTCTCACCACCACTAGCAGAGCTGACCGCGAGCTCCGCCTTGCCCGGAAACTGAAGAAGCATCTCCAACCCTCCCTCGAATGGACTCTCAGCATTCTCCAGCGCCAGCTTCCCCTGGCCACCACTGCATATCTCAGAAAACGTTTCCTGGAAATTCCTGTTGACCTGATTCAAAGCATTCATGAAGGCGTCATGCTTCTTTCTGTCAAGTTCGTTCATAAACGAAATTATCGAGAGCTTTTCTCTTTCGAGTTCATCTATTCTTACTGAGAGTTGCTTGTAGTTGCCTACTACCTCATCATACTGTTGGGGAGCCAGCTGATTTACCGCACCTATGCGCTCCAACTCTCTACGTAAAGCATCCAAGGTACCTTCGGTTCTTCTCATCTCTTCCAGATTCAGCTGTACGGATTCCTCATATCCTAAGTCTTTCAGTTTGGCAAGGCAAGCTGAGATCTGTGCTTCCTTCTCTCTTACCTGCGCAGAAAGTTGATTGCTGGCTTGAGCGACGGACTCATACTCTGCATATGTCTTGTCAATGTCCTCCCGAATCATTCTGAGTTCGGTTTCGGCTGCTTCGCGGTGCGCCCTGATCGAGGAGACAGCAGATGCAAGCTTCTCTCTCCTCGTAACCAGGCTTTTCAGTTCAGCGTTGGTTGAGTCTAGGCTCTGCCTAGCTGCGTCCAGATCCTTCTCTCTCCTCTCGATTTCCTCACATAGGATCTCTGATTGGTTATGGGCTTGGTCCAAGCTAGAGGTCAATGTCTCAATCGACTTTTCCAGAGTTGAAAGTCTGCCTTCGATGTGAACCTGCTCCTGCTTCAGCTCATTCAGGCACCTTGTCAAAGCTAGAAGCTCATTCTCGATTTGAACGAGTTGGCCTGACTTGGCCGAAAGCTTCAAGGAATCTCTTTCTTTCTGCGATCGGATGAGTTTCGGCTTGATCTCGTCCTGATGGCTTTTGAGTCTGGACAAGTCTTCGAGTTCTTTCTCGACCTCATTCACGATTGCCTTGGCTCGTGTTCTCGTTGTCTCAAGGGATTTCTTGGCAAGCTGAAAGCTCTCTTGTATCTCTTCTATCTGTCTGCCAGCCCTCTCAATAGCATTCGCTCCTTCGATTTCAGCTTGCTTCAGAGCTGAAACTTCCTCGGTTAATCTCAGTATTTCGGCTTCTCCTCGTCCGATCAGCGTTTCTAGGGAGTGGAGAGTCTGATCAAGATTCTCTATCGCCGAAGGTTTAGGCACGATGGATGCTAGGTCGAAGGGTTCTCGGAAGTATCCGGCTTCTAGTCCTCCTCCTGGCTCGTAGAGATCTCCTGTCAACACCACGGCTCTTAGTCCTTCAATAGACGCCAAAAAGGCCGCCTTCTGGTCTTCTGCGACGATCGTATCGCCGAAAACAAAGTTCAGGGCTGGCCTGACTTCGTCGGGGCATTCTATGAAATCTACTAATCGCCCAACTACGCCGGGAATGTCCAAGCAATTCTCAACGGGGTGGCAAGGCGAGATGCTGTTGGCCGGTATGATCTTGAGCCTGCCAAGCTTTGCCCGCTTCAGGATTTCGGCACACATTATCGCGGTTTCAGTGTCTCTAACTACAAGTGCAGTCATCCATCCAGCTGAGGCTGCCTCCGCCGCTCTCAGGCATCTCTCATTAATTTCGATCAGGTTCTGGAGTCTGCCGTAGACTCCGACTATCGCCCCTGCCGCGGCAATCTCCTCAATTCTCCTGAGTGCGCTCTCTTCAGGCGCCAATGTCTCTACAAGTTCCTTCTGAGTTTCAAGTTCAGACACGGATAGGCGAGCCTTCTTCGCGATCTCCGATGCCTCTTTGATCTCTTGCTCCTTCACCTTCAAGAGGAGCTGGCTCTGCTCAAGCTTGTTGCTACTAGCCTTGACCCACCCTTCCTCCTCCTTGCGCAGTCTAGTAATCTCGCCTAGTCGAATGCTCATTTCCTCGATGAGTTTCAGGTAGTCTGAACATCGCACTTCCAGAGCATGTCTCTGATTCTCTAACAGCTCGATCTTCGCCGTCTTGGTTGCGATCTGCGTGTCGATGCTTCCCAACGATTTGGAAAGGTTCTCCATCTCCTGTTCGACTTCGTCGATCTTCGCAGTATTCTCTCCGAGCCTTTCTCTGGTGAGGCGAACCTTTGCAGATAACGCATCATACTGCTGCTGCTTCTCGCTTACTGCCGATAGGACTTCCTGATGTCTTCTGTGGAGATTCTTTTGCTCCTCCTTCATTTGGCTTGAGGAAGATAACAGCTGGTCGGCGTGGAGTTGAAGTGCCTCCTTCTGCTTCTCGAGGGTTCTTAGACTGGTTTGCTCTGACTCGATCTGAGCGGTTAGGCGGGCTACGGTCGCATTGACATCTCCAATTCTTCTCTCTACTTCGAATAGCTCACTGCTTCCTTTGTCAACGACTTCAAGCTCGAACTGTCTTCTCTTTGATTCAGCAAGATCCCTTCGCTTCCCTAACTCTTCTCTCTTCCGCCTGATCTCGTCGATTCTCTCCTGCATTGCCTTCGCTCTAGTTTGTAACTGTTCAAGAGCTTCCCGGTGCCCTATGAGTTCTCTTGAGACAAGTGAAGCGTCCAGTCTGTTGATCTCCCTGTTCAAGAAGGTGTATCTGAGGAAGTCATTTCTCTCCCTTTCGAGCGATTCTACCCTATTTCTTACCTCTTCGATTCTTGCGGACGCGACTCTAAGATTCGTGTCAGCTATAGTGAGTTGCTTTTGGGCTTCCTGTTTCTTCAGATCATAGATACCGATTCCGATCATATCTTCGATTATTCTTCGACGTTCTTCGGCAGATACCTCGGCAAGTCTGGTTACTGCGTGTTGAGGAATCAGGTTGTATCCGGTGACTTGTATGTCAGCTGAAGACAGTATGTCCGTAAGTTGCTTCCGGGGTATTCGCCTCCCGTTCAGTCGATAGATTCCTTCGCCTCCTCTTCGAAACTCCCTCGAAATGGTGATTGCATCGGCCTCGACAGGTATTCGCCTGTCCGAGTTGTCGAATTGGATTGAAACCCAGGCAGACCGAGACTGAAGTTGAGGCGAAGTCTTGTGGATGATGTCCGCGAAAGAGGTGCATCGAAGTTCCTTCGGACTGAGCTCACCCAAGGCAAACCTGACAGAATCCATGACGTTAGACTTGCCGGAGCCGTTGGGCCCTGTTATGACAGTGAAGCCTCGGTCAAACAAAATGGAGACTTTCTTCTCAAAGGTCTTGAAACCTCTCAGCTCGATCTTCTTGATGTAGACCAGAATCGGCCGTACTCCTGCTCTTTCATTGACGGTGCCTCTGTTGGGTCGCGCGTCGAGTCTTAAACCGTTTTTAAAGGTTCTTTGATATAGTCAAGGTTATTCTGCTCAGGTCTGCACTTGACAGGGGGCGCTTTGGATACGCCCATCTAGGCCTAGGCGAAGATTGGATTGGGTTCTTAGCGTCGCTTCCTCTTTGCCACAGCCTTGGTGAGAACCAGCAGAACCACTGCTATTATCGGCAGGAGATAGGCTTCGAACTCTGGTATAGGAATCTCTGATCTCTCCAAGTAGAAGTTCATCTGGGCCATGGCGCCCTCGGAGATCGCTATGACCTTGGTCTGCGTCTTGAAGCCTGGATGCTCAACTGTTACGTTTAGGAGTCCTGACGGCAGAAACATAACGAAGCTACCGTTGAGCCCTGTTGAGACGGATTCCACCAAGACGCCGTCGCTGTATGCTGAGACTCTCGCCCAGACCAATGGCGTAGCTTCATCATACATGTTGTATCCCCACACCGCGCCCTTCAACATGCCCCCGCCCGTCCTTACCGCCATAGCGTCAGATGAGAAGTCTACGAAGTAGGCAAGAGCTAAAGCCATCAAGGCCATGCACGCGAGCGCTATCCGTCTATTCATCGGCTGACCACTCTCGCATTAGAGGCATTTGGAGACAGTCCCATTAAGGTTTTCGAATTATGAGCACCTTTCGCTATGCGTTGTGCGCGGATCTGCTTGGCGATCCGGCATATAGTTAAGGTCATCGTAATGCTCGAAAGAACTGCCGCCGCAATGAGGAAAAGGAATGTGGCGGCTATGGTTGTTATCGGGGCACGAGTTATCTCGCCGAAGAGTATAAGTTCAGCTGCGATCACGAGAGCTATTCCCATGTACTTGGGTAAGTTCTGGCCCATAGTTAGTCTCCTCTTTCTGGAAAGATGAAGTCCTAGAAGCGACAGAGGCGTTAGATAAACGACGCCAAGCAGCGCAGACGCAGCGAAACCTGCGGAGAAGAAGGCAAGCTCGGAACCCGTGCCGATTGCAGTGAAGATGGATGCGGCTAGGGAGAGAATCTGCATAGTAGGATAGAGGAGCACTCTCAAGACCACTTTGAGCGAGGGATTCTCCCCTATGGATTTTGACAAGTTTGGAGCTAAGGAATGGCATAGCTGGTCGAAGGCTTCAGACCAATGTCCTCCCGCGAAGGTTCTGGGTATGTGGCGTTCTCTAATGTCTTCCAGAAGACCGAGTTCCGGAGGACGATCCGGGCCGTATGTGGCCACCAGTATTCTCAGAAGCCCCCTTGGCTTTCTCTGATACACTAGCTCAAGGCTTCTAGGCGAGTTGATTGTTTGAGGTAGGTCAACGGGCTGCCCATCAGAACTCCTCCATACTTGGAGAACATATTCGTCGATGCCTATCTGGATCTTGGTCGGCGCTTCGAGACTCACAGAAGAGCCTGCGTCCGCCCATTCCAAGAGACCGAAGGGCATCGTACCATTTTGCCACTTCGAGTTGATTTTGACCGAGACACTGGTTCCATTCGGAAGCCCGATGACTCTCAAGCTGATTAAGTACTGTGCTCTCCAAGTCGCGCTCACAGTCTTAGGGCCATTCATCACCACAGATCCTTCGCAGAAGCCCCCGTCATAGTCCCCTGTCCACTTCGCAAAGACGTAGCGAACCCCGGTTCCCGTGCTCACCATAGGTTCAACGGAGAACCTTGCAGTTGCGCCTGCTGAGATCCAACCTTGGCCTAACGGCTTTCCGAGTTCACTCAATACTCGGAGTTCGTATTCGGTTCTCCAGTTTGCGATGATAGTTCGCGGACCTGTCATCAGAACAGTGATTTCTGTTGACTCAGAGGTTAAGTTGCCAGACCAACTGACGAATACTTTTCTTGTACGGTTTCCTTGGTCAACTGGAGAGGACACTTTCAGCTGAACTGCGGTCCCTTCTCTATGCCACCCCTGCTCTACAAAGGGGCCAACTTCTGATACTACGACAAGGTAGTGTTCAATAATCCAGTTTGCCGTCAGATTGTGGGCCCGGATCATGGAGACTTGAAGGGTGGAAGAGTTTGAGGTCTGGCTGCCGCTCCAGTGAGAAAACACGAGGCGAGTCTTCCCACTGTTCACAGGAATGGGGGAAGTCGCCGTTGCCGTAGCCGTGCTGTTCTCGTCGTACCAGCCACCCCCTGAAGTTGCACCCTTGCCCGAATCTATTGTGAGGCGGTATTGGGTCTTGTACTCAGCCGAGAGAGTTACGTCTCCTGTAGCCAAGTAGACTCTAGGATTGGAAGTGTCACCATCACTCCATCGAACAAAGACCTGTCGTTTTCCAGCAGACAGAGGATGCTCATATGGAACCTCAACGGTCTGCTGCCCCTGCAGAATCGGGACCTCTATCACCATTGTTGCGTTCGCCGTATATGTTGTGCCATTGATTCGGACTGATCCTCCTGCCCAAGGAAGCCTCACTGAGAGAATCGATCCAACCACGAATTCGTAGGTGACCTCGTTGTTTAGACGGTTGATATCGCTCAGTCGACTCTCTGAATCAACGACGCATTTTACTGTGTGCTTGCCAAATGTCGCGTTCCAAGTTAGCTGTACAAGATGAGATTGTCCTGCCTCAAGAGTATAGGTGTCGGTGTAGATGAGATTCCGGTCCATGTAGACGTGAATAGTGAAGCTGGAAGCCGTAGTTGTGCCTTGATTCACTATGTGAAACGTAAGTGTTAGCATTCGGCCGGAACGGGCAGGGAAAGGCGTGATTACCGGCTTTGTTAATGATAGATCGGGGGCAGGCCCTACACGATTCACTACCAGACGATAGTTCTGCCCGGTCGCATCCAGGATTGATACAGATATCTTGTTCAAGGTATCGCTGAAGGTTCGCCCTGGCTTGAATGTACTATCATCTAGCGTAGCCGTCAACGGGTTAGCGTCAACTATCTGGACACTTCCGGTACCGCCCATGTTTCCGTCTATGTAGGTGACAAGTAGGCCTGTATCCGGCAAGCTTATGTCGTATCCTATTCTCTGTCTCAGCTCGATAAGATAGTAGGTCCTATCAGTGATAGGGATCTTGACGGCTAGCGTTGTGCCATTCAGCTCAATCGGGCTAAGTGTAACATTGCGAATGATCCCGCTTGGCACAACCGCCACTTGACTTTCGGAGATCCATCCAAGTCTAATCTTTGACCATGCCAGCATATGTGCCGGGCTACTGCTGGGGGGGTTGCCGTTCCAGAGGCCCTTCCCCATCAGCTCCCATCTGCCGACGTAGTCAACTCTTCGATACGGATCGTAGAGGTCCGGGAGACCAAGTAGATGAGCGAACTCATGGGCGATAACTCCAACCGTGTCTGCTCCTTGACTCTGTGTTTCCGGAACGATCATTGCTTTCGAGAAGGAGATTCCATCACGCGTCCTAAACCAGACACCCATGAGATAGGCGCAAGACCATAGGTCATTTGGGTTGCCCGAGGTTTCTTGGCCCGGGCCTGCGTGTAGCAATGCGAGGTAGGAGTATTGACTGAAGTCAATCTCAGAGTCTGCGGCGTCGATTGCCTCCTGAATGAGCGCCCAGCTGTCAGGGGATCCGTCGCCGTTTGGGTCATCGATGTTCAATCCGTCGCGTCCGTAGGCCCCTACCGTCTTGTTCATCTGATACCATCTCGAAACATGTCCGGTCAGAGAGATTCTGTTGTATGAAGCCTCTCTATAGTATTGGCTGACTCTGTTGAAGGCTACATCTTCGATTTCACTCTTGGTCTTTGTATGGTTCAGATTGGTAAACTCAACGCAAAGCACAATCATAGACTGGGGACCGGACTGTGCGAGTCCATATCCAAGAGAAATCGTCAAAGGGACCGGTACAGGCAGTGTTTCATTGAATGGAGGCGAATAATGGGTTGAAATGGGAGGCGTCGTTTGTGTTAGGAGCGGCCAGGGTCCTATGATCCGCATCGGGACGATGGTCATCAGACTCAAAAGAATAAGTGAACTACTAATCCTAGTCGGCAGTCGCCTCATTATGGTTCTTCCTTCTCACGAGTTCTCCTTGCAGTGTGGCCGCCTAGCGTCATACGTTGCGGCATAAATCAGTTCAAAGCACATTGTCATGTACAGCTAGCTACGGCATCAAGCCGAAATCTACATGCGTTGGTCATTTTTCGCGCCGTGACGTTAGCCGCAACTGTTTTCGATGGTTCGTTGAGGTGTCTCATCCCTTTAAAAACATGAGAAGATAATACCATGCTATTACAGAACCAGCAGATATTCCTAAGGGCTTCTTGGCGGCCATGACATAATCAGTCCCTGAACACTAGAATCGAGATTATGCTAAAGTATTGTGATAGTTTGGCAATGAACTCATCCGGGAAGATTCTTCGAGCTATCGAGACTATTCCCCCAAGAAACTTCGATTGAATGCTGAGGTTCTTGATCTTCATGAGTGTTCTCTCGTAGGTCAAGTCAACGGTTCGATACGTGCCTGTCAGCGCAAGTGCACTCTTGCGGGTCTTTGGAAAGTATCCTTTGTAGCTCTCTCCCTTGCCTGTGATTCTAATGTAAATGTCTGCCAGAGGGCGTGGAATCCACGAAAGAAACGGGAGAAGAAAATGAGGTTCTATGATCTGGTACTTGTTCGCGCACTGGATATACGTTGCCCCACTTCGAGCCAAAGTCCTAAGAAGTTCCTGCATCAATTTAGCTTGGTCGCGAACATGTTCTAATACGTCATTGCATAAGACAAAATCAAAGCTTTGATCTTTGAACGGTAGGCTTGTCGCATCACCTAGGACCAACTCCAGAGAAGTGCTCCCTTTAGCTTCCCTCAGGTAACGTTTGTTTCTGTCAAGACCCACTAAGAAGGTAGACAAATGTCGGAAACTTTCGGATATTGGAGCTGGCCCACAACCCAGGTCCAAGACAGTCTTTCCTTCCAGAGCTACTCGTCCCTTCAGGAGAGTGAGAACTTCCTGAGCCCTCTCACTCCATCTGCAGACGTAAGATGCTGAGTGGAAGAAGGTGGCCGGAGGATTGGGGGAGAGGACTTTGCGCAATGTCAGAGGACTCCGATCCTTCCTAGCGGGACTCTCGAGTTAAGGGGCTATTATGTCCAGCCCTTGAAAGCAAGATTCGCGTTGGCTCTATGTGATCTTTGCTATTGCCAACGCTACTAGGTATGAAGTCAGAAGTGATGAGGCGATCATCTCGAAAGCTAGCCCAAGTTGCAGGATTGCAGACGCTGACAAGACTTGTCCGATTAGAGCCAATCCGACTCCAATAGCGGTTGCGGTAGCGAATAAGATGAGCCAGTTGGCTGATGGGGATCTATGTGTCGCTTTTTTCCACACTAGGGCGAACAGAGTAAGGAAGGGACCTAGGTAGAGAGGGCCGACCAACATGCCAGTCAGAACCCATACTGTAACTTCCTGAAGCCATTGAGGACTTCCGGTGGTAGCTGAAAGCAGCATGGCGGCCTCGTTGATCTTTATCAGAGGATACAGAAGGATCGCTATCACTTGGCTGGGAACAGGAGAATTCTCAACTAATCCTACAATACTATTCAGGAATTGTGGCCACATCAACTGTCGGCCAGTGACAGAGACGATTCGTGTCACCACGCTAATAGAGCTTTCAATCGGTTCGTAGTCAGGGTCGTACGTCCACCTAGCTTTGAAGTAGATCTTCTCGCCTTGATGCGCCCGCCAAGCATATTGATAGTTACCACTTGGATCTGTTGTCACCGTCGCTATTTGAGTCCACTCCGTTGAATCTTGGCTCCAGAAAATGGTAACGTTTGTGAGTGGTCGTGATGGAGTCGTCGAGCCCCTTATTGTTACTGTGTCCTCAACCACTAACGTGGTAGGCGCTACCTGTAGAGTTATCTTGCCTGTGAAGGGTTCTTCAGTCTCATATCTTGCGGTAAGTTGCATCGGACTCCTTATGATAGTTGGGAGAGTGACTGTTGCCCCTGCTTCCGTTTGCCATCTACGAAAGACGTACCTGATTTGAGAGACGCTGAGATTGGTGGGATATATCTTGATCATTAGAGCTGAGTCTGCATCTACCCACTGTCGATGTCCAAGGGGGACGCTGACGGTGGTGTGATTCTCATTCACTATGAGATTCATAGAAACGCCTGAAGGCAGTCCTTTCGTCGAGATTTGGATCTCATACTGTCGCTTCCAGTTTGCGCGAAGTGTCTTCGGCTTGTCAATTGTAGCCACTCCCTCAAAGTTGCTGCTTTCTTGGTCTCCGGTCCAGCCGCAGAACACAAGCCTAGTCCCATTCGAAAGGTCAATAAGTGGTTCTATCGAAAACCTAGCGGTTGTTCCTGCGTCGTACCATCCTTCACCAACCGGTGATCCATGAAGCGATGTCAAAGACAGGTAGAATTGCTTTCTATATGTTAGGTACAAGTCTGTGTTTTGCGCAATTCTTACGAATGTCGGATTTGATTTCGTGAACCACTTCCACTCATTGAAGATTCGTCTTGAGCCACGCCCCGTCACTATCTCCTTTTGAGCCTCAACGGCTATATCTCCCATCGGAACCCGTACCTCGATCCTCCCATAATCGTTGGTATTGAAAGGAAAGCCGTTGATCTTTACTGTCACATTACTGAGGTCGGAGATCACGGTTAGAGAATATGGGAAGAGTCCCGGCATCCATAGAGCCGCTATGTATTCGAACGGAGGCTGATAGAGATCGTTCAAACGGATTGTGTGGCCTCGATGCACATGTTCTCGGTCAGACTCAAAGAAATAGAAAATAGAAAAGTAGTATCTCCCTTGATGGTCACACATTAAGAACCAAGTCTGGCTAGCCTCTCCACGAATCGGGTACAAGAACAAGGACTCGGTTCCGCTCCGATAGAGCCCCTTTTGATCATCTATGTAAAGGGTAGCGCCTAAGGCCGATATGCCACTTGGGCCTTTCGTCTCAGGAACAATAGAGAGTCTTGGCATCAACACAGATGGAGACAGACATGTCTTGTTCTTGACGTAGTCAGCGCCGTAGAACAGGAAGCCCTCGTAGCTGGAGCTCTCGTAGTCGTAGTGGTATAAGGTGAAAAAGCCGGTTCCGTTGCGAAGGAACATGTAAGATATTCTGAAGTTGCTAGAAGTGACGTTAACTAGAAATACTATCCAAGAGTTCCGTTCTCTGTCATACCAGACCTTCCACGGAACTACCTTGAAGTACATTCTGTTAAGGAAGACAAGTCCGCCTTCATTCGTAACCTTAATGAAGTCGCCGCTCTTCGTTTCCGCATCAACCGAAAATTCTACTATTGGAGTCTTGACCGACGAGACCCCTTTCTGAAATTGAGGAGGCTCAGCCCATACCACAATCGGTCTATAACATGTCAAAGTGATGATAGCTATTCCCACGAATGCCAGCGGGAGCAAGAATGTTCTCTGGAATCTCAATATCAAGCTTCTCCGATCAGAAGTAGATCGTCTCAGTAGCCAATAGTATAATGTTTTGAAGCAAGTACAAATAAAACAGTCGAAGTGCACCGATTGCGGTTGTCATTACCGGAGCAAACTAGTGTTCGCCGTTTGGATCCTTTCCGTGGCAAAAGAGCGAATACTAGCTCAAGTTTCTTGAGGAAATTGCTCTGTTAACAATGGAGCTTTTTCGAAGTCTTGACTTCAGAATCCATAGGGCCAAACAGAGGAAAGGCAGCAAGGCTATTACGAAGACTGTTGGGAAAGGGACCAATTGTAGGATAGACTTCTGCGGCCGAATCAGAACAATCTTCCCGGGTGAACCATATATGCCGCAGACAAGAGATCCCTCCAAGGGAGCAAAGGCGTAGACCCCGCCCTCACCTTCTCTGAGACTTAGCGTATCCAGTCTTCTGAGATCAAGGTCCAACCTTATGACTTTCCCGGGCCGTACGTCCAGTCCAGCGTAAACCGATCCTTGGTAAACGATGAGGCTCCAGACATTATCCTCTTCTTGAGAAAAATGCATACCTGAGCCCACCTCCTCAAAAGTGGTCAGGTCTACTCTTGCGATTCCTCCTGGCTTTGAGTAGAATCCGGCGAACAGCATGTTTTCTGATATGGCGATTGGTTGGGGATAGTCTTCTCCAGGTTTGAACCGAAGTGAGCGTACCTCTTGGAAGGTCACTAGGTCTACTTTTGCAACTCCTCCGGGTCGCATCGCAATATTTGCGTAGAGATATCTGTCCTTGGTTACCATTGAGTAGATGTTATTCTCTCCTGGCGCCAACTCTAGAAGATCGACTTCTTTGAAGGTCTTGAGGTCAATCTTGACGATCTTTCCAGGCCACATTCGCAAGCCTGCGTAAAGGAAGACGTTTGATGACGCTAAAGAGCTGACCCAGTTTTGGCCTTCCGGAAGAGTTAAGGTCTCAACCTTGGAAAATCCGCCTATGCCAATCTTTACAATCTTTCCGGGCGATGTGTATAGCCCTGCGTACAAGTAGTCTTCAACGATCAATAATGAGTAGACCGAGTTCTCGCCCTCAGACAAACTGAGGGAGGAGCCGATCTTGTTCATAGATTTCATGTCAACCCTAGCGATCACTCCGGGTACAGTGTTCATGCCCACATAGAGCGTGTCTCCTTTCAAAGCGAGAGATGTCACCTTGTTTTCTCCCTGAGCAAATGACAGAGAGCTCTCGATCGTCAGCCCACTTTCTGCATCAAAAAGCAAAGAGCCAAGAAGCAGAGAGCATAGCACTACAGGACAACAGAAGACCGTCTTCAACCTAGCGACCATATGTTCGCTTTCTTTTTTGGTAGATCCTTATCGCTCGCAGTAGATCGATCTTGCGAAACTCAGGCCAGTACACATCGAGAAAGCAAAGTTCGCTATATGCGGACTGCCACAGAAGGAATCCGCTAAGCCTCTCCTCTCCCGATGTCCTGATGATGAGATCCGGGTAAGGGTTGGGAAGATGTGCTGTGTATAGATAGTTTCGAAAGCTCTCTTCGTCGATATCGTCAAGGGAGATCTTTCCCTTATCTAGGTCCTGAGCAATCTTCCTAGCCGCGTCGACGATCTCGGCGCGACCACCGTACGCCATAGCTATGTTCAAGAAGTGCTTGTCATGGTTCCTTGTCTGATCCTCTATATTCGCAATTAGCTCCTGCAATCTCTTGGGAAGAAGTTCGGTCCTTCCGATCGCTTTCACCTTGACGCGCTTCTCTCGGAGCCGGCCATCGCTCTCGAGTCTTTTTGCCTCTTGCTCCAAGACATCGAAGATTCGCTCAACCTCCTCCTGAGACCTCTGGAAGTTCTCTGTTGAGAAAACGTAGGCGGTTACTGTCTGTATCCCGAGTTCTAGGCACCATTCAAGGAAGTTCTCCGCCTTCCTTCCACCCCATACATGCCCTTCCCACTTCGGCAGCGAGTGACCCAAGGCCCATCTCCGATTTCCGTCCAGAATTACGCCGATATGCTGGGGCATCTCATCACACTTGACCTGGTTTAGAAGCCATCTCTCGTAGATCTTGTATACTCCTGTGGCTACCAGCAGTCCTCGAAGCATCGTTGATTTCTACACTCCGGGTACGAGTGACGCCTTGCATCTACAAGGTTCGACATTATGCAGCTGAGCTATTGATTGTGACACAATCGTAGTCATTACGGAAATAACTCTTGAAGCCACTTCTTCAACTTCTTTGTGACTTACCTGGGCCCGCATTCCAGCTGCCATGTTCGATATAAAGCAGATTGTGGCGTAGCACAAACCAGCCTCTCTTGCGAAGAAGACCTCCGGTGCTCCGGTCATCCCAACAAGATCGCATCCTAGGCGCCTAAACATCCTGATCTCTGCAGGAGTTTCGAAGCGTGGCCCTTCTGTGCACACCATCACTGAATCGGTCCAAAGCCTCTTTACCTGCTTCTTGGCTGATTCAATTAGAAGTCTTCTCAGACTTGGGCAGTAGGGCTCAGTGACATCTACATGGATCGCGGGGCCCATGTCGTAGAGAGTTGTAGGTCTTGCCTTCGTGAAATCTACGATGTCAACTGGTATGGCTATGTCTCCGGGTGCGTACTTCTCACTGATAGCTCCAACAGCGTTTGTTGCGATGATTCGTTCAACACCAAGGCTTTTCAGTCCGATTGTGATTGCCCGATAGTTGACTTTGTGCGGTGGGATTTCATGCTTCACACCATGTCTTGGAATGAAGGCAACTTCGTGGTCCTTGATCTTGCCTATCGTTACTGGGGGAGGCTTACCGTATAGGGTTTCGACCTCAACGATTCTTCCTTTATCTAACATCTTTTCGAGGCCCGACCCTCCTATGACAGCTACGCTAGGCAAGAGTCTTCCTCCTCGCAGTAAACTTCCAGAACCTGAGACCTCCCCAGAAACATGGGCGGAAAACTGGGGCGAGATCTACACAGCCCCTTTTTCAACCAGAGCTCTGAACTCGTCAAGCGAGAGTTTCTCTCCCCTCTTCAACTTCCCTTCAGCCATGTCCTCAACTTTCTTTCTGACTTCCTGCTGCTTCCTGAGTCGCACCATTTGATCTTCTACGATGATTTTCTGCCTTAACTCCTTCGCCTTTATGTACTCCAAATGAGCTTCATCCGCTTGCTGTCTAATTTGAGCGTAGTTAAGATGGGCCTCGTCAGCTTTTGATTTCAGATCCGAGGCTTGCTTCACGACTTCGATCATTTTTTCGTGATAGACCTCGCTCTCTTTTGCAATCTCGCTCAGTTTCTCATGAGCCTCGTTTGCCACAAGCCTTGCGGCATTTATCTCGGCTTGAAGCATGATCATTCTGTCTCTTAACTCACGAATCTTGTCGTGAACGACTAGTCTAGACTCAAGATCCTTGATTTGGACTATAAGTCTGGCTTCTTCTTTGGCAGATAGAGGATTCGTCTGTATTTTCCACTCCAATTCTTGCATCTTCTTTTTCAGGCTGGAATAGCTTCCCGAGGCTCTTTTCTCAAGGCTTACAATTGTGTCCTTGACTGACTCTGCCTCATTGCGTTTGGCTTCGAGTCTCTTTCTCGCCTCTTCCCTCTTCTCTTTCAGTTCGTGCACATGCAGGTTTAGTGTGTCCCTCTTTTCTTTCAGTTCTTGAATTTGTCCCTTAAGTCTTTGAAACTGTTCGTTCAGCTCGTCTCTTTTCTGGGCCAGAAGCTTTGCCTGATCGTCCAGTTGATTGCGTCTGGTTCTGGACGAGATTATCTTCTCGTCGAGGTCTTCGATCGTTTCCACGATCTGCGTCATCTCTGCCCTCAGCCATGCCCAGACGATTCTGTAACACGGAGAACTGCTTTTCTTAATTAAGCTTTGGCGAATCACAGCAACTCGGAAAAAGACAAGCCAGATGATCGATGCTACTCTTTCTGAAGTCGGTTCCAACGGGATAATTGGTGAAGCGCTCATGTAGATGATAGCACAAGAGCAGAGAGGACGATTCATTGTCTCTGTAAGATCATCCTTGCGTCCACTATGCTCGCGCCCTTGTCGTAGATCATCACTGGGTTGAGATCCATCTGATTGATGTCCGGGTTCTCCATCATGAGATCAGAAGCTCTCAACAGAATTTCCACTATGATGTCCTCGTCTGCCGGAGGTTGGCCTCGGTAGCCTTTCAAGACGGGATAGGCCTTGATCTCATGAATCATCTCACGAGCATCCTGCTCGACAATAGGCGCAATCCTGAGAGTCACGTCTTTGAAGATTTCCACAAAGACTCCACCGAGACCGAACATCAGAGTCTGACCGAACTGAGGATCCATTAGACCACCTATGATGATCTCCCTTCCTTGAGGAGCCATCCTTTGAATGAGAACACCTTCAAGTTTCGCCCTTGGATTGTACATCTTTGCACTATTCATTATTCTTGAGAATCCATTTCTGACCTCGACGGGGTTTTGAATGCCAAGGAGCACCCCTCCAGCTTCGGTCTTGTGCAGGATGTCTTGAGAAACGATCTTGAGCACAATCGGATAACCCAGTTTCTGAGCCACACTGGAGGCTTGCTCTGCACTCTTCACTAACTCGAAAGGAGGGATCGGCATCCTGTAGTCTGCACAAATCGCCTTGGCCTCGGTTTCGAGCAAGTTTACGCGGCCATTCTTCAGCGCTGTTTGAATTATCTCGCTTGTCTTTCTACCCACAGTAATCACGCTTGTTAGTTAATGCAAAAGCCTTGCGAGTCGTCGTAATCCTAATGGAGAAAGAAGATTCATGCTATTGCTTTAAGCTTTCCATACCTCGTTGAACAGATGCTAGATGTAGGATGTGAGCCAGGCAGAGGTGATTTCTTGATTCAGCCAAAGAACCGACGATCTTCGGTTCTATGGAGAACGGCTGAAAGTACTTCTCATCGAGAGGCCGCTCCCCGCTTCACAACCGAAGCCAAACCCTGCTGAAAACTGTGTTTGGAGGATCAGGAGGAATTGGCGGCCATGACTCGAACGATGCGTAATACCATATTATGGTCTCGCCGTTCTGTGGCGTGAACTTGTCAGGCCCAGTCTCGCCAAGAAGCCAGCTCTTGGATTGTTGGTTCCAGCGGTACCAGAGCCATGCTCTGGTCTTAGTATTGGCTAATCCATCTATTGAGACAATTAGCACTCCAATGGCGTAGACATCATATTTCACTCTCGCCAGCCTGATAGTCACTGATAGCAAAGACTCCCCTGCGAGAGCCAGCTTGTCTTTGTGTTGCCTCCTATACGTTGAGCCGTTTCCATAATCGAAGATCACGTTAATTCTGATGGTTGTCAACTCGAGTCGTCGCAAAGTCTCAGTGTACTGGTATTCGTAATAGAGTGCGAACATGGATGCCAACAGACCCCAGCACAGAAGGAGACCAGTGACAATCATCCAAAAGCGCTTTCTATCTTGCGACATGAATCCCGCCTCTAACTATCTTATGAATAGATGAGGAGATTGGACCAACACCAAGAAAGAAAAGGATTCCATTACTTACTTCATGAACTGCCGCAAAGGGAATTCCAGATATGATCACAATAAGGATTGTTTCAAAGCTCGTCTCAAACCATCTAATGGTCACCGCACTCAGGAGATTCGTGGCAAGATCATAGACAAAGGTCAAAAGAACTCCTATAACTGCCATTTCCAGCGACAGCCTTCTGCGGCTTGGGGAGCTCGCAGGAAAGTATGCCCCTACAAGTCCTCCTACTATGCCAAATAAGGATTCGGCAACCATACACCCAAGCCATATGGGCAATACGAACCCGTATGGGTTTATGGATCCATAGATCGCCCATACAAGAATGCCTACGATCCCACCGATGTAGACGCCGAAGTGCAATCCACTCACAAAGACTATGAGATCCATCACCTTCACATTCGGTAGCCAGATAAGGGCGTAGTTACTAGCCAAGCAGGTCGAAACCAGGGCAGCGATCACGGAGATTTCGCGAGTGTTCAACCCTTTGCTTATGACGAGAAGGGTCAGAACTATGAGAGTTGCGGCAATTATAAGCCATACCACTGTGGGCAATCCTACGAGACTACTTGGAAGGAACATTGTTTGCTCTTGGCCTATCCGCCCAAGGACTTGGAATACCCTGAAGCTCTATGGTGTCAGTTCCTCACCTTTGGTTAACACACGAGTAAGCTCTGCGTAGAGGTCGACAAGCCCGATGTTTTCTACTGCAGATACCGGGACTGGATCGAATTCGAGTCCTGATGTGGTAATGGATCGTGCTAGGTCTCGGATTACGATTGAAGCAGTCTTGCCAAGCTTCATCTCTATCGCAGATTCCAGAGAGTCAAGGCTCTCAGATCTCATCAGAATCTCTTGTAGCTCCTCACGAGAAATCAGATCTGTTTTTGTCAATGCGTAGACTTGGGGAAGCGTAAGCCTACTATAGATCGCTGTGGCGATGAACATGTTGGATACGTAGTTCAGAGGATTCCGGCAAAAGGGGGAATCGAACAAGTAGAGCACGGCTTTCTCCTCGCTTCCTAGGGCTTGAGATATGAAGGGCCCCCCTTCTCTAAAGGCGAACAGCTCCATCTGGCCTGGCGTATCAACCAACAGGAGATCGGTTCCGATCTCATCTATCTCGTCTTCGATCTCTTCAATGTGCTCCCCAACTAGATCTGTCGCCATGATCAAAGCCCCATTCGGTCCGAGGCGGTATTGTATCATCAGGTTCTCTATGTCCACGTATGTTCGCACGTCAACATCAGCAGTGTAAGGTAGGTTTTGAACTCCCGGGTCTGCGTTAAGGACTACTACGTTCTGATCGCGAAGCTTCAGCCACTCTTGAAGGCTTGCGGTCAACAAAGATTTCCCTGAGCCTGCCATTCCGACTATGAAGATAACCTTCAACGAAGCATCACCAAGGTGTTCAAAGGCTGGCGTGGCTTTGGAACCCAGATTCCTCCACATCGGTTTTTCAGAGTCTAGCCTGAAACTTCATCGCCACGCCAACCATTAACGCGTAGAGCTTGACGAAGTGAAAAATCTTGCGTATCAAGCGCTCCGACGTTTCTCTGCCACTTGGGCCTTCCCCGACAAGTGGCGCATCGTGTGCGCAATCGCATCTGATACGACTTGACGACCCTTCTCGACATCATGACCACTGTATGAGAAATCCATTTCAATTCGAGACCTAGCCCGTCCCTCACCGCCTTGAGGGTGAGATTTGACGTAGACTTCAGGATATCGCTTCATTATGCGATCTATCAGTGGAGCAAGCTCCGATTCAAGAACCCCTCGCACAGAGAGAACCTGAGAAACATATCCTCCAGTTCCGGCCTTGAGTCTGATCATCGGGGCAACATGCCTAGAGAAGATTGCACGCAGTTCCTTTGGAACTCCGGGAAGACACAGAACCAAGGTCTTTCCAACTTGAAGCGCCATTCCCGGAGCTGTGCCCACAGGGTTGAGAAGAGGTTTTGCCCCAGTTGGAAATGTGGCCATCTTTGCTCGGAATTTTGTGATCACAAAGCGTCGAGAAGAAAATATCTCTTTGTACCTAGCTTTAATCTGGTCCAAAGCCTCCTTGTTGATCTTTAGTCGACGCCTCAACGCTCGGGATAGTCCCTTAATCGTGACATCGTCGAAAGTGGGGCCCAAGCCTCCTGATGTTAACAGAAAATCCGGTTTTCGCTCCAGAATGCTCCTCGCTGCTTTATGGATCTCTTTCACGTCGTCTCCAATGGTCGTGACTCTGTTGAGAGAACCGCCGAGGAGGGATATCTCTCTTGCAAGCCAAGCTGCATTTGTGTTTACAGTCTTACCGACCAGAAGCTCATTTCCAACGCAAAGAAGCTCAACGCTACAAGTCACAACTCGACAACTCGGAGAATACGGTGTCTATTTCTTCGAGAGCCACCACTTCAAATAATCTTTCTGCCTTCGCTTCCGCTCCTCATCCAAACTGCTTCTTCCTTCGAACAGCTTCTCCTTTCCTTCCATCAGTTCCTGAGCTGTAAAAGTCATCCCGCAGCTACGGCATGCATATTGTTTGAGGACGGAATCGTAGGATAGGTTCCCGCCACATTCAAGACAGTAGTTCCGCACCATTGCCATCTGCTATCAGAACTTCTGAGGCAACTAGTTAAAGGTTCTTGAAGACGTCCTCTTTCTCCGTACGTTCGACTCGAACACGCAGTCTTTTTTCAAACGACTCTCGGATAACGTATCCAACTGCAACTCCTGCTATCAGGAAGCACATGGCCCAAAATGGAACGGCGTTCGGATAAAGTTCTATATCTGTTGCAGCCTCATACGCAAGCTTTCGGGCCTCCAACGCCTTTTCCAACGCAGCAACATATTCCATTGAAGCATACTGTCTGTCCGCATGCGCGAGCAGTTCTTCTGCTCGGTCGAGCTTCGAAAGAGCAACAAAGTTGGTCAACTTAGTTGCTGCGATGGTTTTCGCCTCGGCGATCTTTGCCGAGGTCTGAATGATGATTCCATCGACATGGATTCTACGCAATGCGTCCTTGTCGAATTGGCTGAAGTTGTAGTCATGACAAAAGTAACTCATCGCCGAAGCTACAAAGTCATGAACATCACCGTACTGATGGGGATGCATGAGGCCCAACATGTGGCCCACTTCGTGGATTATGAGCTGGGAGAACCCTATTCCCTTGTTCGGTTGAGGCGGAGCCACTATCGCCCCGCGGTCAAATTCACTTGTGTGTGTCAAGGCAAGGACGGTCATGTCCTCCTGAGCTATCCCCCAGAACGTCTCCTCAGCTGAAGGCCTTCCACTGACGTCCCACTTGTAGGTGTAGCCGAGGTATGACTTGCTAAAGGCGAAAGCGAAGACCGGTATCGTGACCTCCCTCTCGCTTCGAGACATGTTTGCAACATAGTGACTGAGCTTTGTTTGGAGATACTTGTACAGGGGTCTAAGGTCGACATAACGAAGCGCTGGGTCCTTGGAATGTTTGTAGGCATTCGCCAACTGCTTTGAGAGACCTTGATCGTCGGAGCAGTTCTGGAAGGTGACCGTAACCTCGAAATCACTGTAGGGGGCTAGGTCGCTGTAGGACTTCTTGATCAGGTCGGTTCTCACGGTCTTGCGGATCGGGATTTGATCTCTCTCTTCCCTTGTCCTGTTGTCGAAGACTGTGATCGCGATCCTGTACTTCTGGGAGTATGTCGGGGCGTACGCAAACTGCGGGACGGCCAAGTTCCAGACCGATTCCCATATGTAATCGGACAAGTATTGGGTAAGCCAGCTACTTCCGTAAGGAGTTCTTATGTCGATTTCAAGGGCTGCGAGGACTGCCTGAAGAGGGGCATCGCTGGGTGTGTTGAATGAGGGCCCTGCGCTGAGGTCTAGGAACCAGAACCTGTGGTGCCCTCCCCACGCCGTCATAAACTCTCTGTTTCTGATTCGGTACTCTAGGTCTAGGTCATAGTATTCAACATTGTAGTAATGGGGGGTGAGCGATTTCAACCAAGGTCGCGCTATCTGCTCGTAGGTTACTGAGGGCAATTGGGTCAGATTCGCAATGAAGAATGTGTAGCCGTTGACAGGAAAGCCTTGGTACATTTCCTTTTTCTCATACAGCCAGTCTTCAAGCCTGTTCGCGTCGTAGAGGACATTGTCAGTCTCGACTCCAAACCACGGATTGAGCATCTTCTTGGAAACCTGGATCTTCTTGAGAAAGTCCAGCAGATCCTTTTCGAATTGTGAACTTGCGAAGACGAATTGGTAGCCAAGCTCGAACACTACTCCCGTATCTTTCGGCTCCGTTAGGATCTGGTTTACCCGCTTGAATGGAACGTTCTCTTTCCAGAGCAGATAGGTTGTATTGACTGTGGACTGGTTGAACCCTATGAAAACAATCTTGACAGACAACGGTACGGTTCTGCTTGCAGTCAAGGAAGGTTTGACCAAGACTCCCTGTGTGCAAAGAACCTGTATGGTGGCAGCTGAGCAGTAGCTTGACACAAGTATGATGAGAACGAGCAACCGGACAATCCTTCTCATTTGTGCAACTCCTAGAGGCCACGCTCCTAAGCCTTGGGTGCACGATATAAGCCATTGCACCACGACGATGTTGCAGTGAGCAGTTGATCAGACAGGAGAATGCTCTACTCTTTCGCAGTTGTTTGAACGTAGTAGTACTCTCCTCCCTCCTTCTGCATTCGATCCGTCTTGCTTCCAAGCTTGTTGACTCGGGGTCGCCCGGTCTCAGGGTCTCTTCGGAACGTTATGTCCATCTCTTGAAGGAACCTGTTCATGCCTTCTCTTAGCGGTGAGGGGGATGACGCTGTGCCGTTAATTCCCGGTCGTCCGGAAAAGATCATTAGTCTGTCTGCCATGAAGTCTTGAATAGCTATGTCATGTTCAACGACGTACGCGAAAGCCTCATTTTCCTCTACGATCTTCCGTATCGCTTTTGCAACGGACAATCTCTCTTCAACATCGAGATATGCGCTCGGCTCGTCGAGGAGGTATAGTTGTACTTTCTTCGCTAAGCAAGCAGCGACCGCAACTCGCTGTAGTTCTCCTCCGCTCAGATCTTTGACATCTCTTTCCAAGAAATCTTCAAGATTTAAGGGGCGGATTAGTTCGTTTCTGAAGTAATCCGTGTCATATCTCTCTCCTGCGATGCTGACTAGTAGCGAGTGTACCTGACCTTCATATTCTGCCGAGATGTATTGAGGCTTGTAGCTGATGGAGAACCCGCTAAGCGCCGGGGCCGTTCCCTTGTCTGGCTTCTCCAGCCCTGCAAGAAGCTTGATGAATGTGGTCTTGCCTATTCCATTCGGTCCAACTATGCCCACTACTTCTCTCCTCTTGATGTCACCGCGTTCCACCCTCAGGAGGAATCCTCGAAAGCGTTTCTCCATGGTGCCCCATTCAATGCTCCACGAGTCTGCAGCAGGAGCTTCTCTGGGCGGCTTAACGTGAAACCTAATGGCTTCATTTCTGAACCTCATGTTCTCATCTGGAATGAATCCGTTGAGGAATATGTTCACACCGACTCGCACGCCATGGTTGTGAGAGACAATCCCGTAGACTCCGGGCTCTCCGTAGAGAACACAGATCTGGTCTGACAGGTAGTCAAGCATTGCAAGATCGTGTTCGGCCAAGATGACAGTTCTGTTCTCATCGATGAGCGACCTAATGATCTTGGCCGCTCTCATTCTCTGACTAACATCGAGATGGCTGGAGGGTTCATCGAATAGGTAGACATCAGCGTCTCTGCATACAGCAGCAGCTATTGCTACAGCTTGAAGTTCTCCTCCGCTCAGTATGCCTATTTGTCGGTCAAGTATGCTATTGATCTGAAGTTCACGGGAGATATCCTTGAAGACTTTTCTGTCGTCGATTTTTTCAAGAATTGAGGCAACTTTTCCTTTGATCCTCTGCGGGATTGCGTCGACGTACTGAGGCTTGTGAACTATCTTTAACCTCCCTTTACGGAGACGGTCGAAGTAGTCTTGTAGAAGGGAACCTCGGTAGTGCCTTGTGATTTCAGGCCAGTCAGGCGGTGAATCGAACTTACCCAAGTTAGGCCTTGCTTCTCCTGATAGGATCCTTAGAACAGTAGACTTGCCTGTGCCGTTTCTGCCTATCAGGCCTGTTATGATTCTTTTCTGTGGGATGGGGAGTCGATATAGCTTGAACATGTTTGGCCCGTATCTGTGGCTACATTCGCCTTCGAGCTCTTCAGGTAAGTTGACAATCGTGATACAGTGGAAGGGACACTTCTTAACGCAGATCCCGCAACCTGTGCAGAGAGACTCCATGATAACGGGTTTACCTGATCCCTGTTCGATTCGGATGGCTTCAATTCTCGAGCGGACGGGGGGACAGAACCTGAGGCACGGGTGGCCGCATTCCTTGGGTTTACACGTATCTATGTCGATGACTGCAACACGGGCCATTACGAATCACTCAGATATCGAACAAAAAAACGATGACAGGACTCTTGCCAAGTGCGCTAAGAAGATAGAGAATAGAGGAGACTACCACTCTTCCTCCTCAAGCCCTTCCTCTTCGCCCCACTCCTCTTCTTCTTCCTCAAATGGTTCTTCTTCCGGCAATCTTTGATCCTCCCAGAATTTCGGGCTGAGTCTTGCGTATCATACTGTTGATTTAAGGCTTTTGGCGATAGAGAAGCCAGAGTATTCTTTGAAAAGGAGTATGGGAAACGAGCGCAGCCTCAAGTTCCCGGAGTTAGCATCTTGGCCCTAAGCTGGGCCTTGGGCTCATTCGAAGGACGCAAGGTCGGCTGCATCATGCCCCATGAAGTTTCAGCGTGAGCTTTATTGACGAATGACGTGTTGATACTCTGAACTGCCGTCACGTAGAGATGAGTCTCGTTTGAAGAGAGTCACGTTGGCCCTGGTCACTGTTTCGATCATAGTCCTCAGCGGTTTCGGTATCTACTATTATGCTACTCCGCATCCCGCGTCTGTGAGGCTAGGATATCTTCTGGGCGACATTCATCAGCTTGCGGTGCCTGTGGCATTGGAGAACGGATACTTTGCGCAGGAGGGACTGAATGTGTCTTTGGTCGGTCCTTTCACTGCTGGTCCGGCTCTGATGAAGGCCTTTGCTGCAGGCGAGCTTGACGTAGGATATGTGGGCACGCCACCTGCCCTGACTCATGCAGCGAAGGGGGTAGACATTCAGATCCTTGCCTCAGTTAACAACGAAGGATCAGCCTTGATTGTTCGGAGAGGCATAGGCAGGATTGAAGATCTCAAGGGCAAGAGCGTAGCCATACCTATGGTGGGCTCGATTCAGGATATCTTGTTGAGGATGACTCTGCTCCGTTATGGGATGACGTACAAAGACTTGAGCATCATAGAGGTTCGCTGCCCTGACATGCCAGCTCAACTTGAGGTGGGTAGGCTTGATGGCTACATTGCATGGGAGCCCTACTGCGCCCAAGCGATCGTCGCCGGAACTGGCAATATCCTTGCATCTTCGAGTGAGATTTGGCCAGGTCACCCGTGCTGTGTCTTGGTTGCGAGTCGAAGCTTCATAGCCAACCAACCGAGCACCGTGGAGAAAATCGTTAGGGTACATGTCAGGGCGACAAGGTTCATTCAGGAACGTCCGAAGGAGGCGATGACGATAGCTGCAAAATTCACCAAACTCAACCTTGCGGTCATTGAGGATTCTTGGCGACGAATCCTGTTTGACTATGAGCCGAAGATTGAGGAGACAAAGCTATTTGCTGAAAGGCTGATTGAGTTTGATGTTATCAAAAGGTCAGACATTCCTGACATGGACAGATTCATAAGAAATGTATTCAACACGGACTTCTTGAAAAGAGCACTAGGACTTTAGTTCATGTCCGGTAGAGACAGATGAGAGCAGTCACGTATCGACATCTGCGAATTCTCTCGGCTCTCTTGGCTGTTGCTGCTTGGCAGATCGTCGGATTGTTGGGGATTTTTCCGAGGCATCTCTTACCTTGGCCGACCTCTGTTCTAAGCTCCTTGGTCGACTTATTGGTCTCGGGAGAACTTGCCTCGCACATCTTGACCAGTCTCCTGAGAGTTGCAGTCGGGTTCTTTATTGCTGCAGCAATCGCCGTTCCTTTGGGCATCGCTATCGGTTGGTCAAAGGTTGTAGAGAGTCTTGCAGAACCAATCTTGGAGATCTTGCGGCCTATACCTCCAATAGCTTGGATTCCGATTGCAATGCTCTGGTTCGGACTTGGATTGAAACCAGCTGTCTTCTTAATATTCATCGGCGTCTTCTTCCCCATTTTGCTAAATACCGTGGCTGGAGTGAGAGGCACTTCCAAAGTTCTAGTGGAGGCTGTGCGGACCTTAGGAGCCAGCGACCGTGACATCCTCGTGAAAGTCGTGACCCCATCATCGATCCCGTCGATTGTTGCAGGCCTGCGAATCGGCGTAGGAGTTGGATGGATGTGCCTAGTTGCAGCTGAAATGACAGGTTCCAGCTCGGGGCTCGGATACATGGTCATCTACTACTCCGGCATACTTGAGACAAGCAGCGTCATTGTGGGTATGCTGGCAATCGGCGCAATTGGATATGCAATGAGTTATGTCATAGAGAGAATAGAAGGCCACCTTCTGCGTTGGCGAGAATAGTCATGGCAGTGATTGAGTCAAAGGAAATATCGAAAGTGTTCAAGGCCAGTTCCAGAGGGGAGGAAGACGTAAAGGGGCTCGACTCCGTCAGTTTCATCGTCAGGGGTGGGGAGTTCGCGTGCTTGGTCGGACCAAGTGGCTGTGGCAAGACGACTCTTCTAAGAATAATCGCTGGATTGGAACAGCCGACTAGTGGAGCGGTTATCCTTGATGGACAGCTAATTGTTGCTCCCGGCCCAGATCGCGGCATGGTGTTTCAGGAGTTCGCGTTACTGCCTTGGAGAACCGTAGTGGAGAACATCGAGTTGGGACTGGAGATTCGAGGTGTCGACTACGAAACGCGCAGAAAGATTGCGGATCATTATGTGGGCCTTGTGGGACTGCACGGCTTCGAGAATAAGTATCCTCGTGAGCTTTCGGGGGGTATGAAGCAACGCGCTGCTATTGCACGAAGCTTAGCAAACGATCCGAAAGTTCTCTTGATGGATGAGCCCTTTGGCTCTCTAGACGCGCAGACAAGGAACATAATGCAAGAGGAACTTCTAAGAATATGGAGTAAGACTGAGAAGACGATCGTATTCGTTACTCATAGCGTCGACGAGGCCGTATACCTTGCGGATCGAATAATCCTTTTGACGGCGAGGCCGGCCTCTGTGAGGGAGATTTTTGAAGTGAGACTGCCGCGACCAAGGGACAGACTCCACTACGAATTTGTGAACATCAGAGCCGAGATCCTCACAGCGCTCAGCGAGGAGGTTAGACAGAAGAAGGGATGAACTTGACAGTCAAAGTCGATGGCAAAGCGATCTGAGGGGCATGAGAGTTGACTAGGACTCTGACGGTAAGCTCATCCAAGCCCAATCTTTCCACAATTCGTGAAGCTGTTAGAGTCTTGGACACCAATGGTGTGGTAATGTATCCAACTGAGAGTAGCTATGCGCTTGGTGTGAACGCGCTGGAGGAAACTGCTATCAGAAAAATATTCTTGGCGAAAGAGAGGTCCGCGGGCAAACCAGTTCCTGTGATTGTTTCGGATCTTCGAATGTGGACGAAGTACGCCTATTTCAATGAGTCTGCAGAGATGTTGGTTAGAAAGTTCATGCCTGGTCCGCTGACGCTGGCTCTGAAGAAGAGGCCCTCCGTGCCAGATCTGTTGAATCCTTTCGCGATCGCGGCCCGGATACCGGGGCACGAGGTCGCTATGGCATTGGTCAGAGAGGCGAAATACCCGGTTACATCTACGAGCGCAAACATATCAGGAGCGCCTCCTGTCTATTCTCCAAAGAGAGTGTCGAAAACCCTCAGATCGGCAATTGATCTGATATTGGACGCTGGTACATTGATGAGGAGAAAACCTTCAACAATCGTAGATTTCACGATGGGAGATCAGCCGACCGTAACTAGGGAAGGCGCGATTCCAGCCTCAGCTATATTTGAGGCGTTGGCTCAGGAGAACAGAAGAAAGTGACAGAAAGGAGACTTCTTTGTCTAGGCATAGAGGGGTCGGCTCATTCGCTTGGAATGGGGCTGGCAGATTCCGATGGAAAGATACTTGCCAACGTTAAGGACTGGTATATCCCTCCGTGGGGGATGGGCCTTCATCCGCGCGAAATGTCGCAACACCACTCAGAGGTGTCTGGCAAGGTTCTCAGTGAAACATTACGGGCTGGTGGAATAGATACCTCAGAGATAGGGCTCATAGCTTTTTCAATGGGTCCAGGCATGGGACCGTGTCTCAGGACGGCCGCCACCATCGCCAGAGCGCTTTCAAGCTTGCTCAAGATTAGACTGGTTGGAGTGAACCATATTCTTGCACATATAGAGATAGCCCGACATGTCACTGGCGCATCTGACCCGGTCGTGTTGAACGTGAGCGGGGGAACAACTCAGATTGTGGTCTTCGAGAAAGGACGATACCGAGTCTTCGGCGAGACTTTGGATATAGCGATCGGAAATGCTTTCGATGTGTTCGCAAGGGAATCGGGAATCCACGATCCTTCTAACCCGTGGCCTGGCCCGAAGTTTGATGAGGCAGCCTCGAGAGGGTCACAGTACGTTGAACTTCCGTACTTGGTGAAGGGAATGGACTTGGCCTTTTCAGGTCTCGTCACGCAGGCGCTTCAATATCTCAAGGAGGGAAAGAAGGTTGAAGACCTCTGCTATAGCCTCCAAGAGACGGCGCTGGCGATGTTGACTGAGGTGACAGAGAGGGCGATGGCGCACACAGAAAAGAATACCCTTCTCCTGACAGGAGGTTTCGCTTCAAACAAACGACTCCAAGAAATGCTTCAGATTATGACAAGGGAGCGAGGTGGTGAGCTTCGGGTTGTTCCCGCGGAGTTTGCTACTGATAATGGTGCGATGATAGCATGGACAGGCATCCTCGCATACAACGCAGGAATCGTCACTCCGATCGAGAAGAGCTTCGTCAGACCTAGATGGCGAATAGAAGAGGTCAAGGTTCCTTGGATCAAGTAGGTAAGTCGACTGAGAAGGAGAACCTCTGAGGCGCAGACGCAGCTGTGAAAGGTTCGAGGCGCTTTGCTCTGTGCATCAGCTCGAGAAGGCGCCAATGGCTCCAACCGAGGACATATGCTAGAGCGTTGAGGAATCTTAGAAGAGGAATAATCACGCAGCGTTTCGCGTCACCTGTTCTTCTATAGATGGCGATTGTTCCCGGCGTGAAGCGGATCAGATTGTAGATGACTAGTGCGGGAAATGCCCACATCAGACGGATATCAACCTTAGCTAGTGACGGTGAAAGAAGCATGGCAGCTATCCAGAAGAAGCAGACTTTGATCTTTCCAGTGAACGTCTCAGGATGCCTTTCCGTCAGCTGGCAGAAGCCTCGCCCCCATTTCACACGTTGACGGAAGAAGCTTATTGGATTGTCTGGATTCTTCGTCCTTGCAATGACCTTTCTATTGATTTTGGACCTGAAACCTAGCTTCATCGTTCTAAGATACAGCTCAGCATCCTCACCAGCAACCATACGTTCATCAAAAAGACCCGCCCTTTCAAGCACGCTTCTTCTGTACGCCACGTTGGCTCCGAAGGGCCACTTCCTTTCAACCTCGTTCTGCATATGCTCAACGGCCTTGGCTATCAGGCTGAATGGGTTCGTTGCACGAAGTTCTCCTCCAACACAGCCGATCACCTCGTCACTGAAAGATTTGGCAAGCTCCATGAGGGATCCCTTCTCTAGGACACAGTCCCCGTCGATGAATAGCAAAATGCTCCCGCCGGAGGCGGCGAAGCCCCTGTTCTTAGTCGCCGATATTCCTTTATGATTCTGGCTAATGATCTTCAGGGCATCATGTGATCTGAGAGCTTCAAGGGTCTGCAAAGACCCGTCGGTCGAGCCATCATCGACAACGATCACTTCAAAGCTGTCCATGTCCTGTTTGAGAAGGGATGCCACACAGTGCCCTATCGTGTCGCTCTTGTTATAGCATGAAACTACAATCGAGATCTCGGGGTGAACCATTGCCAGCCAGATCTGGAACGACAATGCTTTAATGATTTGCCCAGCCCTATCCGGCATTGGTGCCATCCTTGCTGAACCGTGCCAAACTCTGGCTCCTCGCACTTATCTTGGCTCTAGGCGCTGCGTGGATGCCCTCTTTTGGTCAGCAGGCTCTGCCGGATCTTATTATCGCGAAGATCTGGACCGGAGACAGAAACAATACGCCCATCAACCCTAAGGCTGGTGAGCCTTTCTACCTATGCGCAACCATCAAGAATCTTGGAAGCGCTCATGCTGAAGGGTACTATGTTCAGCCCTACTTCGGTGGCAGTCCATTGGCAACCGGGGGGCCTGGAAAGCTCGAAGCAGGTGGCGCTCAAGATTGGTCCTCCGGTCCCGTGGTTGTGGGACCTGGAATCTACGAGGTTCGGTGGCTACTGAACCCTGACCGTAAAGTTCCGGAAGCAAACTACGGGAACAACGAGATCTCGATGATCATCGTGATCGAGGCGGGTTCTCCTCTTGAGGCATTGTTGCAACCGATAGGAGGATTCGTTGGTCTTGCGGTGATTGTCCTAATAATCTTGGCAATTGGCATGGCTTTGCGGCAATATGTCGAGAGGCGGAGGAGGATTCAAGCTGCGGCAGCGACACCCAAAACGGAGAGACGACATCCTTAGCCTATAGCCTTCATGGCGTCCCATGCGTCATCTCCAACAAAATGCAGGTTAGATACCACCTTTCCCCTCTCCATTTCTCGAATCGAAGTTGAATCTGTCAACGCCTCACCGATCGCGAGGTGTTTCCCATGGGTTTCGTCAACAATGACTACTAGGGCTCCTTTTGCGAACTCTCTGTCGACACTTCTGACGCCTTTCACCATGATGTCTGCCCCGTTGCAGATGTGTGGAACTGCACCCATATCGACAGCCAGCCGAGCTAACTTTTTGACCGCGCTATCGAATTTCAATGTGGGAACAAGTTGGCCCCGTTTCCTCAGGATAACAGGCTCTCCGTCGACTAGAATCAGTTCTCCATCTCGGAGTTGAACCTTCTCGACGTAAGGCTTGGAACCAAAGACCTCTTCACCGAGCTGAAGCCTTGACATAAAGTCTGTGAGGATGGCCTTCGCTTCCTTTCCACGGAGAGGTATTCGGGCAGGCATGGCATAGGTCAACTCAGAGCAACCCTTAAATTACGTTCCGCTCGCCCTTAACGTTGATCGATTCACCTTCGATGGTTGACATGTCGGAAACGGCTACAAAGATATTCGAGCAAAGCCTCAACCAACTAGTCCTAGTGGAGTTGAAAGGAGGAAGAGGAGTTAGGGGGAAGCTCTTCAGCTTCGATCAGCATATGAATCTGGTCCTTGAAGATGCTGAGGAGATCTCAAGTGATCAGGGAAGGAAGCTAGGAACCATAATTGTCCGCGGAGACAACGTGGTCTTGGTCAGCCCCCCGCCCAAGAGGCAAGGTTCCTCGTGAAGCTTCTTAGACAGGCTGGGAAGCCAGGTGCAATTCGGGAGCGGATTTTGAAGGGGGATGAATGATGACTAAGGGGACAACTGCTCACGGCAAGATGGGCCGTTCCAAGAGCCACATTGTATGCCGAAGATGCGGTCGCAGAGCATACAACATCACTATGAAGAGATGCGCTGCCTGTGGCTATGGAGCATCAACCAAACTCCGCCGCTATTCATGGCAGAACAAGAAGATAGACGGTACGCGGCTCATCTAGTTCTGAAGTCATATCTTCTCGAGTGCCGATGCCGGCAACCTCGCAGCTCTTAGGGCGGTCCCTTATTTGATAGATGGATTCGCTCTTCTCAGCTCTAAGGCTGTCAGCCGAATCCTTGGCTAGTTTGAAGAATAGGAGGGATACGGCGGGCTACTTGGTCTTCACGAAGTTGTTGATTGTCCTAGCCATCCATTTTGTCGCGTTGACGAAGTCTTGGATTCGTATGTTTTCGTTCGGCGAGTGCCCTCGAGTGTAGGGGTAGCCGATGCCTATGCATATGCACGGAGCCTTCAGGTTCTTGGTGAATAGGTACATTGGGCCTGTCCCTGCCGACGATATGCTCACCACAGGCGGCTTAGGGTATTCTTGCTCTGCTGCTTTCACAGCGGCCTTGACGAACGGATCGCTAGGAGGAGTCCTTGCTGCTTCCTCCATGCCATACTCGCGAACGACTATGTCGCTGTATCCCTTTGCTCTCAAGTGCTTCTTCAACCGCTCTAAGAGGACTTTCGGCTTCTGACCGAGTACGAGCCTGAAATCGACTTTCGCCAAGGCTTTTGAGGGAAGAACTGTCTTCGATCCGGGGCCAGTCCAACCTGATACAAGTCCACAGATTGTGCAGGTCGGTTTTCCTGCAAGTGCTTTCTTGGCTTCGAGGCCTTTCATTCCTCCTATGAATTTCTTGATCCCTAGCTCCTCTTTCATCGCCTTCTCGTGGAGCGGTTCAGCCTTGAGATACTTTAGCTCCTCCTTCGTGAAGGGCTTAACATCTTTATACCAACTCGGGATCAGGATGCGATCTTTCTCGTCTTTCAGTGTTTCAAGCGCTCTGACCAGCCGCCAAGCAGGATTATCGACGATGGCTGCAGTTGCTGAATGCACGTCTCTTACAGGGCCCTTTGCCTCCAACTCCACGTAGAGGATTCCTTTCACTCCGAGAGTTATTGTGGGTCTCTCCTCTTCGTCGACTCCTCCGAACTCCCAGACCACGCCGTCGCATCTGAACTTCTCGCCATAGCGTTCGAAGTATTCTTCAAGATGTAGGCTGCCGATCTCCTCCTCGCCCTCAACGAGAAACTTGAAGTTGCAAGGTATGTCTCCCCTTGTCTTCAGCCAAGATTCCACGAGCTTAAGCCTAGAGACGAGGTTTCCCTTGTTGTCTGCAACTCCTCTTCCGAACATCTTTCCCTCTCTTATGGATGGTTCGAAGGGAGGCGTTTCCCATAGCTCTAAGGGCTCGGCTGGTTGGACATCGTAGTGGTCGTAGAAGAGAACGGTTCTCCTTGGGTTCTTCTTCGACTGGATCTCGCCATACACTAGCGGGAATGCGTCGGGCAGTTCCAGTAGCTCTGCCTTGACGCCAATTTCCTCCATCATCCTGACGACTAGTTCAGCGCATTCTTTCATGCCCTCGTTCTTCGCTGCTACGCTTGGCTGACGTATCAGCCTCTCCAGATCGGTGAGAAAGCGCTCATAGTTCTGATCTATGTAATTGAGAACTTGTCGCACCATCATTGATCACGCCTGCTACGATAAGTGGGAGGAAGCCAATAATTCTTTGCAGGCGTCCTCTTTCATATCGTAACAAGTGCTAGGATTTGGTGGGCGCACGCGGATTCGAACCGCGGACCGTCACCGTGTCAGGGTGACATCCTAACCAACTAGACGATGCGCCCTGAGAGAGATAGGTCAAGGCAAAATAAAACCTTGCTTAGCAACATGCCCTCATGCACGCAGCATTGGAACGGTCCTTCTCAACTCTTTCAACAGCTCCTCGACATATGCCGTCGACTCAATACCAATCTTGTCTTCTGGATCGCGAAGTGTCTTCGGGGCTTCCTCCTCTGATAGTTTCTCGAATAGTTTGCGCCAACCTTCGGGTATCTGGTCTGAAAGTTGCATCTCAGCAAGCTTAGCGAAGGCCAATGTCCAGCATCGAGCTACGCTGCTTAGGGAGTAGCCTCCTCCTCCGAACAGAAGCATTCTTCCTTTGCAGGTCTTGTGGGCTAGCGAGTGGACGATGTCGATCATCTGCTCGTAGCAGTTGGTGGTTAGCCTCAGGTTTGCCAAGCGGTCGTCAAAGTGCGAGTCTGCACCGAATTGCATTAGAATTATCTGAGGTTGGAATGCCTCCACCATTCTAGGAACGATCTCTCTAAAGGCTTTGAGATATGTCTGGTCACCGGTTTCTGGAGGAAGTGGAACGTTTACCTTCAGGCCTCTTGCTTCCCCCTTTCCGATCTCGTGAATGAATCCTGTTCCCGGAAAGAGGTATCGGCCGTCCTCGTGGAAATCTATGTTCAGAAGCGACGGGTCGGAGTAGAAGCCATACATGACTCCGTCCCCGTGGTGGGCATCTATGTCAAGGTAGAGCATTTTCTTCACTTTGTATCTGTGCTTCAAGTAGGCCACCACGATGGCCGGGTCATTGAAGATGCAGAATCCAGAAGCGCCGCCGGGATGCGCATGATGTAGCCCGCCCGCAGGGTTGAAGGCGTGATCGATGCTTCCCTGCATCAAGAGGTCTGCTGCCAGAATCGATCCTCCCACGTAAAGCCTAGAGGAGTCGAAGCAGCCTTTGAAGGCAGGGGTATCTCCTAGGTCCAGTAATCCTTCTCCGAGCTTACTTGATCGCTTAATTAAATCCACGTATTCCTTCTCGTGAAAAAGGAGGATCTGCTCGGTGCTTGCCATTACTGGTTTCACCAAAGAGACATTGGAAGAACTCAAGAGGCTGGTTGATCGAGCTAGCTCGGCAGTCAGTTTCAGCCTCACCGGTTTTAGTGGGTGATGAGGTCCAAAGTCGTACGAGAGAAAGGCATCGTCGTAAATGAAGACTGTCTTTCTGCTCAAGCCTGAAGCGACTCCTAGCGACATCTTATGTACAAGTTATGGTCGTAAAAAGGAGCTGGGTCGACTCGATTCGTGGACTCATTCAACAAGAGGGCTGCAAGGGTTATCTCGAACTTGCTTTCGTTACCTCTCGTTGCGACCTCAGTCGTTATCGTCTTCTCGTTCTTCAGCCCTAAAGGTCTTGGATCTATCCTGACCCCGCTTGGGGCGGTTCTTCTCGGGATACCTACGATAGCCGTGGCTCCGATTGTGATGGTGTTGTACTTTTTCAAGAAAGGGTACGTGGACCTTCATGTGTCCCAAGGAGAGAGACGTCCCGTATTCTTTATTCCTGCCCTCGCGGCATACATGTCTGCGGCAATCGTTTTCCTGTCGTTGAGGTGTAAGATACTCTATCTTCTCTCGGTTTCTTACCTCTCAATCTCTCTCATAGTTCTACTTGTCACTTTTTTCTGGAAGATCAGCATACATATGGCTGGGTTGACAGGTCCGATAACGGCGCTGACGCTGGCTCTTGGGGCAAACTATGCGCTCTTGTATCTGCTGGCGCTTCCGCTTGGATGGGCACGAACCGAGCTTGAGGCACATACGGTGCCCCAGGTGGTCCTGGGTGCCGCCGTCGGAGCGGGCGTTACAGCTCTTGTGTATGTGGGGCTAATTTGAGCGCCTTTGAGAATTTCCATATATGGCCGGCTCCTGTATAGGCCTCGAAGCGGCCTTGCCAGCAGAACTTATGCAATGCACCAAATGCAACAGGACCTACTCGATGTCGCAGCCTTACGTTCTGTGTAAGACCTGTGGCGGAATCTTAGCAGTTAGGTATGACTATGCGTCCGTAGATGCGTCCTTGCTAAGGAATGAGAGTCGTCCGCCTGGTGTGTGGGGGTTCTGGGAGCTTCTTCCACTGGACGATAGGGCGAACATTGTCTCTCTTGGGGAGGGGAACACTTTCCTGCACAGGTGTGGGAGACTGGCTGAGCAGATGGGGCTCAGGAGGCTCTTTGCAAAGGATGAGTCGACGAATCCTACTGGCGCCTTCGTCGATCGAGGTACGACTGTCGTGGTTTCTAAGGCGAAGGAGCTTGGATATCGGTCGGTTCACTGTAGAACCAAAGGGAATTTGGGTGCTTCACTCGCCGCCTATTCGGCAAAGGCAGGGTTCACGTGCAGAGTCCTCGTTCCTGGAAAGATAGATCTGGGGAAGTTCTATCAGATGGTTGCGTACGGGGTCCACATCGAGCTTTCGCGGCGTCGAGTTGAAGACGAGTATGGGGAAGCGGCCTCCTTGCCGGAGGGTGACTATGCAAGGAGCTACCCAGTTACGGTGAACGATCCTTTTCTCTTGGAGGGTGAGAAGACTACTGGGTATGAGATATGCCAGCAGCTTGGATGGTCCAGTCCTGACTGGCTTGTTGTGCCTATGGGAAGTGGAAGTCACCTCGCGATGATCTGGAAGGGGATCAAGGAACTTGAGTCGATTGGAATAATTGACGGGCGTAGGGTGAAGATCGCAGGGGTCCAGGCGGAGGGATGCGCACCAATAGTTGAGGCGTTTGCAGGAGGCACAGACAGGATTAGGCCGGCGAAGGCTACGAGGACGATAGCAGTTGACATGGCGGTGAGAAACCCTAGGCATGGGTATTTGGCGCTTCAGGCCTTGAGAGAATCGAAGGGAACGGGCATAACGGTCTCGGATCCGGAGATAGTTGAGGCGATGAAGATTCTCGCGAAGGCTGAGGGAATCTTCGCGGAGCCTGCTGCGGCCTCTACAATTGCTGGTATCAAGCTTCTCGTGGATTCTGGACGAGTAGACAGAACCGAGAGCGTTGTGTGCGTTGTCACCGGAATGGGCTTGAAAGATCCATTATCAGCCAGGAAGCTTGTGGGGCGAACTCAACAGGCTAAGAGGACCGTGCGAAAGATCGAGGGCGTCGGTGTCATTGGTAGGATGGGGAAGACGAAGCTACGCATCCTACGGGCTTTGGGCGGACAAGAACTTCACGGGTACGGCGTCTGGAGGGCCCTCCAACGGCTCAATATTAAACTCGACGTCTCGAGCGTATACCAGCATCTTATGGAACTGGAAGCTGCTGAACTCGTCAGGAGAACCAAGACACAAAGCATTGGAGGAAAGCCGGAGAGACGGTACTATCGCCTCACGGCGAAGGGTGAGGACCTTCTTCAGTCTCCGTTGGTCAAAGCTGAGGGCGAATCTTCTGACTGACAGATGCTCTGCCGACGGACATCGCAGGTGACCTGAGGCAGAGAAGATCGGCATAGTAGATTCAGGGGTGCCTCTGCAATTGTTTTTCGGCAACCCTGTTCCTGATGTGCCCCAGACGCTCGATTCGCGCTTCAACAACATCGTTAGTCTTCAGGTATCTTGGAGGAGACATTCCAAGAGCGACGCCGGCTGGTGTACCTGAGCCGATTATGTCTCCTGGCTCAAGCGTCATGTCCTGAGATAGGATCTCGATTATTTCCGGAATCTTGAAGATCATGTTGTCCGTGCTTGATTTCTGTCTTATCTCGTTGTTCACGGTCAGCTCCATGCTCAGATCATGGGGGTTCTCTATCTCATCCTTGGTGACCAGGTATGGACCCAACGGAGCGAAGGTGTCGAGGCTCTTGCTTCTGAACCATTGCTGGTGTCTCCTCTGGAGATCTCTTGCGCTGACATCGTTGAGAATCGTGTATCCTGCCACGTAGTCGAAAGCCTCTTTTCTCGAAATGTCTTTGCCTCTCCGGCCGATGACTACGGCTAGCTCAACCTCATAATCTAGTTCCGTGGTGGCTGAGGGGTACACTATGTCGTCGAATGGGCCGATGACGGATGTAGGGGACTTTGTGAAGAAGACTGGGACTGACGGTAATGGCTCTCCTCTCCTCCCAGCCGTCTCGGCCCAATGATCGTGGTAGTTCAGGCCTAGGCATATCAGGTTCTTTCTTGGCCGTGGAATCGGCGCCGCCAAGTGGATCTCGGCTAACGGCAGTATGACTGATGTCTTGTGCAGAACGGGGCCAGGCCTGTCTTCAATGAGGCTTAACACTTTGCATGCAAGACTTTTCACAGCCCTTAGAGCTGGTTCCCCTGTATCCAGAAGAGAAAGCATGTTGGAAACGTGAGCAATGCTTGTGAATTCTGAGTTGAGGCTGTCTGCGAACTCCTTGCTTGCTGAGAGTATGTCGATTACTATTTCATTTGAGAGAACTCCGATCCTTGTTTGGCCTTGGAGATTGTAGGTTACTAGCTTCATGAGGCATACCTTCAGGAGATGATGTCTAGAAACGCTTTTATCCGCTGCTATTAAAGTGGGGGGAACACCAGAGGTCGCTTGGATGGCAACCGTCTTCATTGTTTACGACAGCAAGACAGGAAACACAGCTCGTATGGCGAGCGCGATAGCTGAAGGAGTGAAGTCTGCGGGCGCTGAGGCTCTTGTGCGAAAGCTCGGTGAGAAGTTTTCGATGGAGGAACTCTCAAAGGCTGACGCGATCCTTGTTGGATCTCCAACCCATTACGCAAGCACAACGGGTGAGATGCGGCATTTCCTTGAGTCGCTCGACGAGTTGAGAAAGGCTGGTAAGCTGAACCTTAAGGGCAAGTTGGGTGGGGGCTTTGGCTCTTATGGTTGGAGTGGTGAGGCGCTTGAGCGGATAGCCGGCGCCGTCAGAGTGCTTGGGATGAGTGTGAAATTTCCGACGCTTAGAGTCGTTGAAAGCACGGGAGAAAGTGACCTGGCAAAGTGTAGGGAATTCGGAAAGTCTGTGGCTGAGGCTGTTCTTCGTCAGGGTAAGAAGTAGCTTCCCGCGATGGGATTCTGTCTTTCTTTTTCATTGTAAATAGCCTGCCGACATGCCTCAGGCCTCTTGTCAGGAAGAGTGGACTGTGTCTCAGATGAAAGTATGGTGATTCCAAAGGCGAATGAACATGATGAAGAAGAAGATCGATTATAATAGCATAGCCCCTGCTTACGCGTCCCACCGAAAGCCAGTATTGCTGGCGCTGAGAGAGCTGGAGCAACGCGTTGGGCTCAATGATCGGTCCAAGGTGCTTGAGGTAGGTTGTGGGAACGGGGCGCACATTTCATTGCTTGTCAACGCAACCAAGTGCCTGGGAATGGGAATTGATCCGTCGCCCCAAATGCTTCGTCATTCAGCTAATGTTCCTGGCCTTGAGCTTTGTGTAGGCTCGGCGGAGAAGCTTCCGCTGAGCGAGGGTTTCTTCGATCTTGTCTTTTCGGTAGATGTCATACACCACCTGAAGGATACTCGAGCGTACTTCGGAGAGGCTTTCCGTGCGCTGAAACCACATGGAGCAATGTGCACTGTCACAGACTCAGAGGAGATAATCAGGAGCAGGAACCCTTTCACTGTGTACTGGCCTGGTACAGTTCAAGTGGACCTTGCACGTTATCCTCCGATCCAGCGACTTAGGGAACAGATGGCATCCGTAGGCTTTGCAGAGATCGAAGAAAGTCAGATCGAGATGCCTTACAAGATTATTGATTCAGCGCCTTACAGGATGAAGGCTTTCTCTTGTCTGCACCTGATTTCTGAACAAGAGTTTCTGAACGGTCTTCGACGCCTTGAACAGGATCTGCGGAAGGGACCGGTGCCGGGACTGATGCGGTATGTTTGCGTGTGGGGTAGAAAACTCCAGGTATGACTATCTCCGTGAGGATGAGCATGATGACTCTTCGCTGATATCGAGAATGATCGCTTGAGATATCGGTGAAAGAAAGGTTAGGTCAGAACTCCTTCAGAGGTATCCTTTCTGCCGGCACCTCGTCAGCATGTCCCTGACATAGTCTTCTTTTGACGCCGTGTACCGCCTGCGAGCACCTTCTGCTTGTTTCAGCCAGAGGCGCTTGAGATTCATGTATCGTTCCGCCTCTGCTCTATGCGCTCTGAGATAATCTCTGAACGCCAGGTATTCCTTGTAGGGTCTACTTCCTTTCCTAACAATGTGAAGATGCGTATCGCAATACTTGGTTCCACGAACTCGGCTTAGGAAGATTTGGCCTTTCTCTTTCGGATGAATGTGATGAAAGCCTGCCTTCCTCAGTCTTTTGATGACATCTTTTTCTTCTTTCCAACCGTCAAGTGCTATCATTATGTCGACGATGCCTTTGCCTCCCAGCCTTGGAATAGCCGTGCTTCCGATGTGATGAATCTCACACTTGCCAAGAGCTGATAATATGAGGTTCTTTTCTCTATTGAAGATTGTCGCGAACTTCTTGCTGTAGGGGTAAAGTTTCACTTTGGACATTCTTACAGTCCTGTAATGAGCTGCTTACTGCGCTGAGTCTTCGAGCATGGTGGATCTTAAGGTTCTTGTTGGTCGTCTAGCGAGCTTGAAACTTGCAGGAGTCATGGAGGGAAGTTGATATTCAGATCGCTATGTTGAGGGTTGATTGGCTTGACAGGGCAGCCACTGATCAAGATCTTTGCTGCGAATGGTTGAGGAGGAATCAGTGGTCGCCTATTTCTCTCTTGAACTTCTCACTGAGGTTTCTTCCCCAATTGTCTATGGCTTCTAGTCTTCCGTCGAAGAACCTTAGGACCGGTGGCTCGTACACGAATCTCAGTCCTTTCGCGAAATCTCGGTGCTTGTACAGCCAGTTTATTCTGTCAATGGCGTATTCAATGTGCGATATCGTGTAGACTCTCCTTGGAAGCGCGATCCTTGTTAATTCGATGTCGGCTAGGACTTCTTTTCCTTCTTTGTCTCTGTCCATTGATATGGTTCCTCGCTCCATGCTTCTTATTCCGGAGGCTATGTAGAGAGCTGCTGCCAATGATCCGGCTGGGTACTGGTTTTGGGGAACGTGTGGCAGGAACTTCATTGCGTCTAGGTGGCAGGCCAGTCCGCCTGGAGGCGTGACGACGGGAATTCCGGTCTCAGCAAGCCTGTTGACGAAGTACTTTATCTGCTCTACTGAGCAGCCTGCAACTGCGGGATCGACCATTTCTCGCACGCCAACGGCCATGGCTCCAATCTCCCTCATGGACATTCCACCGTATGTGTAGAAGCCCTCGTATACGGGAAGCCAAGGCCTGATCTTGTCGAACAGTTGCTTGTTGTTTGTGGCTATCATGCCTCCTCTGACTGAGGTGTTCTTCCTTCCGCTCATGTAGTATATGTCGGCTAGGCTGCAGATCTCCTGGACGATTTCGGCCACGGTTTTGTCTTCGTATCCTTTCTCTCGTTGCTTGATGAGGTAGGCGTTCTCGCAGATTAGACTTCCGTCCAGAACTAGAATTATGCCGTGTTCGCTGCAGATCTGTCTTATTTCCCTCAGGTTTGCCATTGAGAATGGCTGTCCACCGATTAGGTTGGTTGTTGCTTCCATTCGTACGAACGCGATCTTCTCCTTCCCGTACTTCTTGATCGTATTCTTCAGTTTCTGTGGATCCATGTTTCCTTTGAACGGGTTGGTGCTCTCTGTCTTCAATGCCTCATCGTAGTAAATTTCTAGGCAGAGGGCTCCCGGCAGCTCGATGTGCGCTTTGGTTGTGGTGAAATGGTAGTTAGTTGGAACAACATCGCCTTGTTTGGTGAAGACCTTTGCCAATAGATGCTCGGCCGCCCTCCCTTGGTGAGTGTTCATCACGTACTTGTATCCCAGAATGTCTTCGACGGCTTCAGCGAATTCGTAGAAGGTCATGCTGCCTGCGTATGCGTCATCGGTTCTTATCATGCCGGCGAACTGGTTGTCGCTCATGGCGTTTACGCCGCTGTCGGTGAGCATGTCTAGGAATATGTCCTTCGTTTTGAGAAGGAATGTATTGTAGCCGGCCTCTTCTATGGCCTTGACTCGCTCCTCGACGGGAATCAGCCAGATCTTTTGCACCATTCTGGCTTTGTGCATCTCGATCGGTATTTCTTTGCCTGAGAATAACCTCACTGACAATGCTAAGACCTGCGGTTTCTCTATTGCGATTTTGTGTCTTATTATAAGTTGCGGCATCTGCATTACAGAGAAATGCACCGAAGAATTGCTAGATCACATCTTGGGTCATTAGATGGCATCTTCTTCACAACTCCTGTGGGCGATTTCTGATTTGATGATATCTCTGACCTCGTCGCGTAAGGCACCGAATTCGAGGCGGGGCCTGAACCAATCGCGGTCCGAAACCTAGACCTGCCAGGATTGGAGCGTTTTTCCTAATCAGAAGAAGGGTCGGACAGCTTGGCAGAGGTTTCGTTCAGGTTCAAAACCTTGACGATCCCACCAAGCCTCTGGACGCGTAGATCATCAGTAAGCATCGCATCCAGCTGTCGGCTACGAGCAGCTAATGTAAAGGTTGCCACATGAAGGGCATCTGAAGCGTAGAGATCATGCAGCATTAACAGTCTTTCCGCATCTGAGAGAACTGTTCTCGTCACGTCAATGAATGAAATCTCATGTCGTCTCAGTTCTTTCAGGTTGAGTTCTACCAGTTCTCTGGGTTTCCCATCCTTCTTGAGGGCTCTTGCAACTTCAAGGGGCGACCATCTAGAGGTGCATCCAAACCAATCTCGGCGTTCGTCAATAGCGGCCATAACATTGATCATCTTTTCACTGTCAGATTCTCTCTTGAACAGCTTGACGAGCACACTTGGCTCCAAGTAGAGCCTCAAAGCCCATTCTCCTCTCGATGTACTTCCTCGATCAACTCACTTGACGTTCTTGTGCTAGGAGCAATCATCTCGTTGATGAGTTGAAGCATTCTGAGTCGGTCCTTGGGCCGAAGCTCTAGGAGATTCAGGTAAAGCCGAACTGCGCTCCGTATCGCCTCACTCTTGCTGATGAAGCCGTACTCCCTTGTCAGCTTTTCCAGCAAGTCAGCTTCTTTTCTAGTTAGTTTCGCAGAGACTGAGATTGCTTCCAATTCCTAGCACCGGGGTCTACTATAGTAGATTCACTAGTAAGCCTTGGACTGTGCCCGCCAGAGTGCTTGCTTCGATGGTGGACCGGGCGGGATTCGAATCAGAAAGAGTTCAGAACCCAGTGCTCATCTCTTGAAATATCGCTCACTCACATTCCGCTCACATTTCATTAGACGGCTCGCATTTGTGGTGGAAATCTCTAGCGGAGAAAGAAGGTTGCGAGTCTGCTTCTCCCTTCAATCATCGGCTCAGATTTTTGGGCAAAGCCCTATCGTTATGTACCCACGCACTGCACCAAAGTACAGAACAAGTGCGACAAGCATCCCGCAATAGTAGGCGTAGAATAAACGTTTAGTCCTGAAGATTCTGAAGAATCTTCCTGCTGGCACGTTCATCGTTAAATCCACAATATTTCCTTTCTCATCTTTCACAATAGCCAGATTCATGGATAAGATGATTGCGTTGACCTTTTCTCGAAGGGAGTCAAACGCTTCGCTCCATCTTATGGTGAGTAGAAAGCCAACCACAGTAGTCCATATGAGGAAAAGTATGATCCACCCGGAATTCTCGGATTGTCCTCGCTGAGCCAAAAATGCAAGTATGCCGCCTACGATTGCAGAGTGAGCACTCATAAACCAAGCTCTTTCACTTTCCATGTGTCTGCCGTGGGCCCAGTGCTCTTTTAGTACTGTTCGCATATTTTCAAGTTCTCGCTCTTGTGGCTGCGTCTTCGATCACCTTTCAACCAACAACTTCAAAGTCGAATAACCTCGTCTCATAGAGTCTTTGCCAGTCGTTACCTGCGGGGCCTGTTACCAAAGCAGCATCGGGTATCCTTTGTCCTTGTCTCAAATATTTCTCGTCTCCGCCTACTAGGGCTGAGTCAGACTGTAGGCACAATTGACTCACATTCTCTTTAGAATATTGCGCATTTTCGAACCGAACCTGTATCTGGCAACTTCATGAATCTTGCTCCTTTCACGAATCTCGCTCCTGGCATTACTGAGCAATCTAAGTATCTCAAAGGCTGCATCTATGCTAAGTACACCTGGGCTGTGAGTTAGATCGCTCTCAATGACCCCATTCAAGAAGCTTTCAACATGTGATTCTTGAAGCCTTAGAGATTCTTTGCGATGCCCCTTCAAATCATACAGCGTGAACTTTCGCAACTTGAAGTTGAGCTCAATTCTACCTGTCGATCCGTAAAGTACCATGCGTTTGTTCTCTTTTTTCCCGATGCCTTTTCCGACAACTGAGTCAACTGGGATGCCATGAATCGAGAATCTGATCCGAGATAGGGTCTCTGCCCGAATCTTGCAATGAATATATCGAGCAGCTCTGACATCTTCTAATTCTACTTCCTCGAGCACGGACTGTGACGGGGCTGACCCTTTGTCCAGCACGGCGGCCACCAAAGCCAGAACATGACAGAACAAGTCAAGAGTAACCCCTCCGCTTAGAGTCCTGATGCGGCTTTTTGGAATGCCAAATGGCTCCAGAATTCGGAATCTTATTCTCTTCAGGGTGCCTACATCTTGGAGATATGTGTCCTTGTTTCTCAGAAATGGATAGGCCTCTGCGAGGTAGTGATCGAAGCCCAAGACGACGTTCTTCTTATCTTTCACTTTCTCCATCAGCTTACAAGCAGTCTCGATTGAGTCATCGAGCGGTTTCTCAATGAAGATCTTGCCGCGTGAAGACAGCCTGTCCAACCATAGCTGCGCTATCTGGGAGTGAGATCTGGGTGGAGTCACGATAAAAACAAAATCCACATCGGAGAGTGTCGTGCCTATCTCATCCTTGAGTCTGCGCAGATAATGTGCTCTCCCTCTTTTTTCAGCGATGGTCCAAGTGCTCCGAATCCTACGGTTTAGTCTTGGTTTCTCCTTAAGGTCTATAGCCCATAATTCGATTTCGTCCTTTGCCGCGCGCTTGGCCAACGTAGGCAGGTAATGTTTCTGCGCCCAAGCACCATTGCAGCCCTCAAGTACTACCCTGGGGCAGCGATTCTCCACGCTCTCGATGTCTAGGCCCGAAGATCGTAGAGCGGGGGCAGAGGACACCGCCAAGCACCTCTGGAATCTAGGAATTCGATCTTTGACTAAAAAGATTCTGTAATGTGGAGTCAGCAAATATCTTGGGCATAGCATCTGTTCTTTGACACTTGGTTGGTCTAGGGTAGGTGCTTTCATTCGAGCGCAGTCAATATGACGAGGCGATTTTGAATAGTGGGATCCATATTCCTAGCAATGGATGTCAAGAACTCGTCTGACGTGCATGGGACACACGCACGCCCGAGCTAGTCCAACCAGACCTAGGTTATTTCAGTTCTATTGCAGTTCAGGCCAAGTTCGCATGGACGGAGAGAAAACGAGGTAAAACGAAATTGGAATTCGTGGTGGACCGGGCGGGATTTGAACCCGCGTCCTTACGGGGTTCACGGGAACCTTTCCGCATATTGTCCTGTCTTGCGTGATGCCAAGCGGACGATCATACCAGTCTGATCTACCGGCCCACCTCGGGGTACCTAGCCTTAGCCCATTCTTAAATTGGTTTCCCATATCGGTCAAGAGGGGTGATGGTCCACATTTGGATAGAGTTGACAGACTGAGACAACGAGACCCTTGACGGACACGGAACCTCCTTATTGTTTCGTAACGGTTTTATCAACATACCCCGAACCAAAGTATGCTGTGAGATGTTACTTTGAAGTCTTGGCCCACTCTGCTCATGGTGGTTGCTCTTCTTGCACTAGGAATGACTTTGGCTCTACCATGTCGAGGACACGCATATCCGAACTCCAATCAGATATTCAATGTAGGATTCACAATTCTTGAGTCTCAATACGCTGAAGCAGACACCCGGGAGACGATGACAGTTGCCGTCTGGTATCCCACTCTTAGTCAGACGCGCAGTTACGTCTACAACAATGGGTTTCGAAGCCAAGTTGCTCTAGACGCTCCGCCCGCATCTGGCGCCGCGCTTCCTCTGATCGCTTTCTATCATGGAGGCTACTCTACTGGGATACAGTCCCTCTGCCTCACGGAGCATCTTGCCAGCAGAGGATTCATCGTTGCAGCTCCAGACTTCGTCGACACGATTCCACCCAAGTTTGTGGAACCTGCTGCCTTCGAAAGAATACGAGGGACCCAAGGCGTCAAGGACCCGGCAACTGTTCTGAGAATTGTTGGCGAGTTTGCCAGAACAATGAACGCTGACCGAAACAAGTTCCTTTGGTATATGAAGGAATTTAGATTGGGCAAGGCTCGCTTCGTCATAGACATGATGCTTCAAGCAGGAGAAAGAAGGGACTCACCGTTCTATCGCTTAATCGACCAAAAGGCAATCGGCATATCAGGCCACTCCTTAGGAGGCTTGACGACACTCGGTTTGGCCGGAGCCCATCTTGATGAGGAGTCAAGAGACGTGCGAGTCAGAGCCGCATTAGCTCTCTCCTCTGGGGTCTATCCATATGAGGATTGGATAAGCAGAATTCACATTCCTCTGATGACAATGCACGGCGATCACGATGAACCCATGAATCCGAATTTCCCACGGGGCCTCCTGTATGAACGCGCAAACCCTCCAAAATACTATCTAGTCCTTCGCAATGCTACTCACTTCACTTTCGGAAACATGCCGTGCCAACAATACAACACGATATCTGACTGTCAAGCCCTTGACCAACGAGTCAGAGCAATAAACAGCTACGGTTCAGCATTCTTCGAGAAATACCTGAAGAACAGTACTGAAGCAGACCGGCAACTGTCAAGAACAGAGCCAATCCTGTTACTGTACGAAAAAGATGTGACAATTCACGCTTCAGTTACACATACCGCTCCAACGACTACAACGCCGCCCAAGACATTGCTCCCTCAACCTGCCATGACAAGGCTGGTAGTCGCCTCGGCCATCGTGACGATGTGTGGAATAGCCATCATAGTTGCGGTAGCCGTCGTAAGGCACAGAAGAAGTCTAAAGCAGAAGACCGTCGGTAGCCACACATTTCACGGTTGAAAGATATCGCATCATGCCGACAGTTGCCAGATCGCCAAAAGACTCCGGGACAGGCTCCCAGTTGGCTTTTCAAGGACCTCTTTCTTCTTCAAAAGAGTCGAGTTCGATGATTCTCTTCAGGTTAATATGAAACACGAATACAAGCATCCTACCAGCTATAGGTCACTCCAATCTATGAACACCAAATAGAATTCGAGAAAGATTTTAAGCCTCACACACGCCTTCGCTAGGACAGAAAGCCGAGGAAAGGCCGAGGTAGCTCAGCCTGGGAGAGCACCCGAAGTCCAAAAGACAGGTGAAGCTGAAGACCGGGTTGTCAGGTGTTCAAATCACCTCCTCGGCACCAACACCGTGAGCACTTTCTTAGCGCATCATTCGCTGTACTGGATCCAGTTCATGAAGCGCCGCGACTACCATAGACGTGTTCACAAGAAATGAATGACTGGCGAAAATGGAGCGGGAGCTCAAGGAAGAATAAGGAGGCGCCGCCTGGTCGCAATGTTGGTGGGTGCCGTCGTTGAACGACGGCTCCCCCCTCCCCCAAAATCCCAAAACTCATCCTCTGCCCTTTGGGAAAAGAAATAACTACCGTAAATGGGTACTAGACGCCTAGATCCGAACTCTCAGAGAGCTATGAGGATCATGGTAGAGCAGCGTGCGGTCGTAGTCTAGCCTGGTCTAGGACGGGAACGACGCTCAAACGTCGCTGTATGCCTGCCACGCTTCTGACCCGGGTTCAAATCCCGGCGACCGCACCATCTTCCCAGTTAATCAGTATCTCTACCTCAGCCACAGAACACCAAGTTACAGTCAGGGAATCGGGGAGTATTGTATGGTGCTGAGGCTTGAGCGAGAGTAGTCCTGCCTAATGCAAGAATCGTCCTTGCCGCAAGCCATAATGAGTACTTCTTGCTAGGCATAGAAGGTGTTCACATGAAAGATCTCGTGATCCAATGTATCGAGAAGCCTGGGGTCTGTGACAAGCACAATGTCGGCGATTTCTTTGAGGTGCGTAACGGACGGCTCTACCTACCTGATGGAAGATTCGTTTGCATTTACGCTCTTCAGAGCATCATGCCTCTGATCCCGGCGAAGGAACGTGACCTAGTTCCAGACGAGAACGATTGGTTGCCGCGTGTGAGCCGCGTTTCATGCCCGGACCCGAATGGCCGCTTGGTCTTTGAGATAAGGGCTAAAGAAGCAGGCGTGAAGGAGTAGAGCAGAATCTCAGGACCTCTCGGCTCTAATAGCTGTGGGCAAACCGCTTGAAACAAATCATCATTGACAGGAACAAGTGCTCTGGATGCAGATACTGTGAGCTAATATGCTCATACCGTGAGGGCTCGAGGTTCAATCCTAGGGAGTCAAGGATTAGGGTACTGAAGTACGACAAGGACGGAATTGATGATCCAGTATTTTGCCATCAGTGCATGGAATGTCCGCCAGAAGATGCTTGCCCAACTCATGCTTTTCGAAGAAACGCGGACAACATCGTTAGGATTGAAGAGAAAGCCTGCAACATCTGCTATCTCTGCATTGACTCCTGCCCATATGGAGCGGTATTCCGGCCGCCGACGCAGAGGACTCCGATAGTCTGTGATATCTGCAACGGCGAGCCTCTATGTGTCAAGAGGTGCCCGACACATGCCCTAACGTTCTCGACCGAGGATTCTGCCACATCTCGTCACGATACTGGAAGAAGAGGTGAAGCGAAATAGAATTCTACGGTTACGCGGGAACCGTGCTCAGAATCAACCTCTCGACTGGAAAGATAACGAAGAGCGAGCTTAACAGAGGGCTTATTGCTGGTTTTCTCGGCGGCCGAGGATTCAACTCCAAGCGGCTATTTGACGAAATCCCGCGCGGGCTGAATCCTCTCTCATCAGAAAGCAAGCTCATGTTTGCTACGGGCCCGCTTGTAGGAACGATGTTTCCCACGGCCTGTCGCTTCAATGTAAGCGCAAAGTCTCCGCTTACAGGAATTCTGGGAGACTCGAACGCGGGGGGACACTTCGCAGCCGAGATGAAGTATGCAGGCTACGATCAAATCATCATAGAAGGACGAAGCCCCGAACCGGTCTACATATTCATCGATGATGATCTTGTTCGGATCGAAGATGCACACCAGCTATGGGGAAGAGATGTCTACGAAACAGACACGATTCTTAGAGAGAACTTGAAGGACAATAGTGTTCGAACGGCCATTGTTGGGCCTGCAGCCGAGAACGGTGTCAAGTTTGCCGGGATCTTTGCAGACCTCATGAGAGCAGCTGCTAGGACGGGCATGGGAACGGTTATGGCGTCGAAGCGGCTGAAGGCTTTGGTCATTCGCGGAAGCAAACCTGTGCAGGTCGCCGATCCGGAGCGGTTCATGAAGATCTCAGAGGAGATCGAAGACGCAATCTATAGGCATCCGCAGTATTGGCCTCGAGTCAAGATGGGGACCACCCGCATCCTCACACCGGTCAACGAGATGGGGTTCCTACCTACGAGGCACTTCACGGAAGGAGTCTTTGAGCACGCGTCGGAAGTGTCGGGAGAACGATTGGCTGAGAAGTACAATGTAAAGTCTCGCGGATGCTTCAGCTGCAATATTCCATGCAGCCGTTTCTACAACGTGCGAGAAGAGAGATTCTCAGGGTTGAAGGGTGAAGGCCCTGAGTATGAGGCTTTGTCGGCTTTCACTGCAAGAGTCGGCAACCCGGATCTGGCACTGGCGCTCAAGGCTAACGATATGGTCAACAAGCTTGGGTTAGATGCATTGACAACCGCGGAATGCATCTCGTGGGCAATGGAATGCTACGCCAAGGGCTGGCTGAGCAAGGACGCTGCCGACGGACTTGACTTCTCGTGGGGAAACGGCGAAACAATATTGACACTCATCGAGAAGATCGCTAGGCGGGAGGGCTTCGGAGACATCCTTGCTGATGGAGTGAGAGCAGCTTCTCAAAAGCTTGGCTTCGGAGAAGAGATAGCGATGCACATCAAAGGTTTGGAGATGATCCAAGCGGATCCGAGGGGGCTGAAGGGTTACGGATTAGGATTCGCGGTCGCTTCTCGTGGAGGAGACCACCTGAGAGCCGAACCGTTTGTTGAGCTGAGCGACGACCCTAAGCGAGGCATCGAGCTGTTCGGTGTACCCGAGGCGACGCGGCGCTTGGAATGGAAGGGAAAAGGCAAACTGGTGAGCTACTTCGAGAACTGGTGTGCCGTGGTCGACGCCCTAGAGGTTTGTAAGAACATAGCTGAGAACATGGAGGTTCTGCCCTTCCCCAAGGCTGCGGAGGTGATTCAAGCAACCACGGGATTGGATATGGGCGCGGACGCTGTGGCTCAAGTCGGTGAGAGGATAGTCAACGTTGAAAGAGCCTTCCTCGTTCGAGAAGGCGTTACGAGGAAGGATGACACCATGCCAAGAAGATTTCTGAGTGAACCTTTCACGAATGGAAACTCGAAGGGATCAGTGTTTGAGCAAGAACCCATGCTCGACGAATACTACGGCGAGAGAGGTTGGGACCTGCATACAGGGATCCCGACAAGACAGAGATTGAGGAAGCTGGATCTAGAATATGTCGCAGACGAGATTCTTCACCGGTAAGAGATTACTAAGAATCTCTCCGGGAATGTTCTGCGCCTAATGATATTCTCACAACACATGAATATACGCAAGATCGATTTATTTGGTGGAGCGATTCAGTTGGACATGACCTACACAACGGTTTTGCTACTCGTTCTGGCTTGTATATTGCTCGGTTCGTATCTGCTCCATTTTCTGTTAGATCGTCTGAGTATCCCCAATCTACTTGCTCCATTGCTAATCGGACTCGTATCTCAATTGCTTCCTTACCAGGAGGTAGTCGGCGCTGCAGTTGCCAGCAACCTCTTCCATGAGCTTGGCCAGCTCGGCGTGATGCTTCTCCTGTTCGTCGTGGGGCTACAGATCGAAACCGGCAAGCTGAGAGAGCTATCGGGCAACATCGTAGCCCTGACGATCCTCAATCTAGGGATCTCATCAATACTGGGATCACTAGTGCTGATCTTCTTCGGTTACCCAGCAATCATATCAGCGCTCGTGGCTACAGCCTTAGCAACTGTGGCTGAGGCAACCGTCGCGCCTATCTTGGATGAACTGGGCATCATCAAGACTAGGATCGCCAACCTGATTCTCGGGTCCGGCATAATCGATGATGTTGCAGAGGTTGGGATCGCCTCACTAGCCTCGGTTATTGTAGGAAAAGGCGCAACGACATACCCCTCAACCCTGGCCATTGGCCTGGCAATCATACTCGTTTTGGCGCTTGCTTTTCACAAAGTCTTCATTCCATTTCTCTGCAGCAAGGACATAGAACACAAGAGCGTCCAGCTATTCCTCCTGATGAGTGGGACACTTTCACTCTTCACAGCCATCTCTCAAGCATTCGGCCTAGGAGTACTCTTAGGAGCAATCGTTGCTGGTATGGTTTTTCAGAGATTCTTGAGAGAGACTGGCAACAATGAGAACGGTTTGGCAATTTTGCGCCCGGTGGCTTATGGACTTCTCGGGCCTGTCTTCTTCTTTGAGATCGGATACGGCGTAAGCCTTCAGGGTCTTACGTCAACTCTTATGCTCACCGGACTATTATTGGCGGCGAACTTCATTGGCAAGTTCCTGGCCGTCTCTATCGTCGGAAACATGGTGCAGCTCAGTTGGCGAGAGATCTTCGTAATCGGACTTGGCCTCAGCACAAAGTTCTCAATGGGAATAATCCCCATTCAGATCTTTTACTCTGCCAAGCTCATAGATCAAAACGTTTTCTCATCTTTCGTTGCTGTGTCTGCGATCACCACGATGATAATACCATTTGCACTCGCTTCAGTTATGAGTAGATGGAAAGAATACTTCGTAACTTGATGGGAAAAGATTGACTTCAAGTGAGAGAGATCTGGAGTCTCTTTTGCAGATGAACCTTTGGTTCGATGGATGAGCTTTAATATACGTTCTTCAGTCTACGGACGATCAGGGATGTAAGACATGCCGATCGATCCTGATTTCCAGAAGAGCCGAAAGGTGACAGGAGAGCATTCAGGCCACAAGGTTTGGGGTGAAACGAAGCCTCCGGAGAAGCTTGGAATCCACGGAACAAGCGTCGCAGTCGATCATGATGTTTGTAACGGAGATGAGGTCTGCGTAAGCGTCTGCCCAGTGTCAGTCTTCGAAATGATTGACTCACCGGGGCATCCGACTTCGGCAAAGAAGTCAGATCCGGTCAACGAGTCAGCGTGTATTCAATGCATGGCCTGCGAGATTCAGTGTCCAACCAAGGCGATCAAGATAACTCCACCATAGCTATGTGAGAGTCAGACCGTCAGACAAGCGTTCTCCATGAGGCTATGGAGAGGGTCAGGGCCTGCCTCTTCCCCTTTTCTTGAAAACCGGCGCCTATCTGAGAGGAGATACCCGTTCGACGTGACAGGGCTTGTGGGAGCTCTCTAGGAGCTACTCTCCCCTCACCTTGTCAGCGATCGTCTTTATCTTTCCGCTCTCGTAGAATCTTATCTGCGTCTCAAGTCTCACATTAATGCCGAGCCTCCTGAAAAACCAATAGAGTTCCTCTCCGGAAATAGGTCCATTCAACTCGCCCTTGGAAATCAGCTCAGCAAGTGCCTTCGTCAACTTCTCAGTCACTTCGGGAAACTGGCTCTTTGCCGCCTCGTAAACCTCGCCTGCTCTCCCTTGGAACAGTTTCCTGAGCGTGGCCTCTGCATCCTCATTTCGCTTTTCCACACGCTCCTTGAGCTTCTCCTCCTCAATCTTCTTCATGATCGCTTTTCTCTGCATCTCGAGGAGTTTCCTCTGTTTCCAAAGCTCCAACTCGTCGCTCGGCAACTTCAGATCAGTCTCCTATGAAGCGGCGAAGTACTACAACTCAATCCTTATACAAGGATTTCTGAAATGGCTGGGTGCTAAGGTATTCACCGACCTTGCTGGGATCGAACCTTTCGTCGTTAAGCACGTTGATTATGAAGTTGAGCATCAGACGTCGCTTGGCGTACTCCATGTCAGGATAGTAGAGCGGATGCGTCACAACAAGCCCCCTAAACGCATAGAAAGGTGCAATGACGCTCAGAATCTCTTCGTCTCCGGTTGCCTTGAGATACCCTTCGATGAACCGGTTGAAGAGGCTTTTGAACGGATCAACGAATCCTCCAAGGTGCCAGACGCTGAAGAATATGTAGTTGATGCTCAAGCATGAGACATCGTCTGCTGACTCGCCGAACTCTTCTCTAGCTAGGTCCAGCGCCATGATCGAGTCGTCCTTGCGGAATCTTATGTTCCCGAACGGGTGGAAGTCGCCGTGAATTCTGGAGAGGCGATGGGACATGAACTTGATCTTGTTCCGCCACTCCACGGCTTTGACCTCAATGTGCTCTATCTCTTTTAGATTCGTGAAGTCCAGTGTTCTGATATCTGGGTAAGTATCTACGACTCCCATCAACATCTCTCCGTGGCCGACTAGGTCTCGAATGTGCCTCCTGTAGAGGATTGGATTGTCCTTCTTTTTCGAATGGAGCCTGACTAGATATTCTACTAGTGCGTCACATCTTCTCAGGTCTTGTTCGATGACGGACCGGTCACGCGCTATCCTGAATAAGTCTTCAACATACGGCTTGCCTTGTCTATCTGTCACCTCCTCCACCAAGTCAAAGAACTCCAAGGCATCTCCAATCGAGACTATGTTCCCGCTCTTTGAAAGGGCTGCCACATCCAAGGACCTGCAGCAGGTTCCCCTAGGAGCAGTATTGAACAACCTGTGTTGAAGAAGAAGAACAGCAGCTCTATCGCCTAGGTAGTCGTGACCCCATCCTGTATCTCCTCGAACGATTCGCATGACCAGATTCCTTCGCCTCTTTCCGACCTTGAATGAGAGGAGGAAGCCGGCATTGTGAAATCCTTCTCCAAGCTTTCTTAGGGAAATGAAGGAAACTTTTCTTCCAAAGAGTCCAGTAAGATAGCTCTCCAGCTTCTGGGGCTTCATGCTGAACCTTCCAGAGCCGACTCGAAGTTCCAAGAATTGCGCCTCTCGATCGGTTCTTGAATGGAGGTGCAACCCTTATCTGGATTTGCCTTCACAATCCCTCTAGTCGCCATGCGGGGCTGATCTTGTGCAGAGGCAAGGATGGGTCATCTGGGTCACAGGGCTGCCTGGAAGCGGGAAATCTGTAGTTGCGCAAGCGCTGCAGAGAAAGCTGTCTGAGAAAGGGGTCAGAAGCCAGATCCTTTCATCGGACGAGCTGAGAGAGTTCGTCACCCCGAATCCTACGTATAGTGAGAACGAACGTGAAGCTGTGTACGGCACCTTGGCGTTTGTCGCGAGCCTTCTCTCAAGAAGCGGCGCCAATGTGATAATTGACGCGACGGGAAACCTCAGGAAATTCAGAGAGAGATGTAGAAATATGGTTGGACGGTTCGCTGAGGTTTACTTGAAGTGCCCGCTCGAGATATGTGTGCAAAGAGAGGCGACACGTGTGGAAACGTCACATGCGCCTAAGGGAATCTTTGAGAAGGCTTTGGAGGGCAAAGCCCCGACCGTTCCGGGGATGGGGTCGCCGTACGAGGAGCCTCTTAGACCCGAAGTTGTCGTCGAATCCGACAAGCTGACGCCTGAGAAATGTGCAGAAACTATCCTGAACCAATTAAGTGCCTTCCTTCTAACCTGAACGTCCAAATCGGACTTGATCAGACGCTTGGCTCAGACATAGTACTGTGATAGGACCATACCACTATGCCAAGTAGTACAACCATAGCTGCTTTCCTTCTTGTGTGCTTAGGATTCTTCATTTCAGTCAACTTGCATAACATCCTGGTCGTTCACGGCAGTATTGGGTCTATGGAGACCCGTGCAGAGGTTGACCGCCCATCCGGACTTGTCGTTGGCGCAGCAGCTGTGGGAACGGTAGCTTACTTTCTACTGGCGTCCGCATATCCATTCCTTGTATTCACAGGCCGGGAGACCATGCTTCTCATTCTGTCTTTGCGGCTTCATCCTTCTATTATGATCTGTACGCAGATTGTTGGGTTGGTTCTCACTGGAGCCGGATATTTTCTCTTCATCTGGAGCGTGATCGCGCGGGCGAGATGTGCTGTTTCTTGGGCTATGACAGAAAACCATAGACTTGTCACTTGGGGTCCATATCGCTACGTGAGGCATCCGTCCTATCTCGGCTATTTCCTCATGTTTCTTGGCCTCTTCTTCACGTGGCCTAACCTCCTTACACTCTTTCCTTTGATCGCGATCCCCGGATACGTACGGGTCACTGTTGAGGAGGAAAGACTCCTGCTGCTCCGTTTCGGCGACCAATTTCTTGAATATCAAGGAAGAACCGGGCGATTCATTCCAAAGCTTAGATGACGCTGGGTCTGTACGGCCTGCCAGCTAATCTAGACTTGTGAAAGTCCTTTAGTGCGCATTCGTACTCATAGATGATCCTTGAAGTGACCACCCAGCTGTCGAGAGGTTCTCTATCGACGCTAAAAACTTGATCAGCGAGCTTGGCATTTTGCTCAGTGAAGTGGCCTCTCGCGAAGCAGCCTATCATTACTGCCGGCCTCTTGGTTTTGGCCAGGCTTTTGCAGATTTCTTCGAAGGTTGAGGGCTGACCAAGGGTGCTCAAAGCAACTAGGCTGGTAGGGCTTATCCGCTCGACAAGAGCCTGCAGAGGCGAGGCATCTATCCGAAGGAGAGGTTTCCCTCTAGGCGGAACCCGCTCTTCTCTGAACAGTTGCTCCATAAGGCCTACGAATCGATCGTAGTTCCTAGGGACCCTTGTCTTCGGATCAATCTCAATCACATTGTCCTGCACTGTGTGGATCCAAGTCTCAAGTTGTCGCTCCTTGTTCAGAGGAGAACCCAATGCCTCAAGAACTGAGAAATGAACAATGTCGGGTCGTCCGCGCTTCTCGAACTGCCTGAGGCCTCTCATCGCTGCATAGTGATAGCTTACGTCTAATAGAAGCTCATTCGGCTTTCTGCCCCTCCTTTCTGCGTGAGCTAGAACTGATGGGTGATCCGCAATGCTTTCAGGAACTAGTTCTAGTGCGGCTTCGGCAAAGATGAGCGTCAGGGGCATACGTGCTCTTGCCTCAAACCCTAGTTACTATTTGAGAAAGCTTAACCGTTGGGGAGAGGGAGAGCTATTCGAGCGCGATGAGGCGACAGGACCGCTCGTATGTGAAGTTGGCTGAGGAACGGATAGACCTACTGTACAAGTTCGCTCGTGAAGTCTTTAGTGAGGACCCGTCCCTTGCAGACCGCTACGTGGAGATTGCGAGACGGATTGGGATGAGGTGCGGAGTGAGGGTTCCCCGAGAGCTAAAGCAGTTCACCTGCAAGGGATGCAGAGGCTTCTTGGTGCCGGGAGCTAACTGCAGGGTTCGCATCAGACCGGATAAAGGAACAACGGTTGTTATGACTTGCCTGAAATGTGGACGAGTTAAACGATATCCAACTTCCAAGAGAGCCGCGTGAGGAAAAGCTTTCCAGCTTTTCACGCGATCGGGGGCCGCCTCTTTCTGTGAGATGAAGTTGTGAAAAGCTGCGAATAGTATATATTGACGGTTCGTTCGTTACTGAGAAGATCGTATCTGAACTCAGGAGAGAAAGTACGCCTTGCCCAGACCCTTCGATGTTCCGGCTGACCTCCTCATTGAGAGGCTAGCCAAATATCTGAAGGATAACGTAGGTGAAGTAGGTCCTCCAACTTGGTCATTGACTGCTAAGACCGGTTCACATCACGAACGTCCTCCTCAGCAAACTGATTGGTGGTATACGCGTTGTGCATCGCTGCTCAGAAAGTTGTACCTTCACGGCCCTCTTGGGATTGAGAGGCTGAGAGTTGAGTACGGGGGACGGAAAGGGCTGGGGCAGAGGATTGAGCACTCAAGAAGGAGTGGCGGATCTTCCATCAGAGATCCACTTCAACAATTGGAGAAGGCTGGTCTCGTGACAAGGCAGGAGAAGAAGGGGAGAAAGCTTACTAGAGAAGGGATCGGCCTCCTAAACCGCATCTCAGCGGAAGTTCTTAAAGAGATCAAGAAGCCTCTGAGCGAGGGCCAGAAATGAGTGGTGAAGAGCTTACTGATGAAGAGCTGGAGGAAATCCGCCGAAGGCGACTCGCAGAACTTCAAAGAGCATCAATGGAGGAGCAGAGAAGAGCTAGAGCACAGCAGCAGATGGAGATCCAAAAGCAAGCGGTTCTAAGACAGATACTTGCACCTGAAGCAAGACGGAGGCTGTCCAATATCAAGATGGTTCGACCGGAATTTGCTGAACAAATTGAGTTACAATTGATACAGCTTGCTCAAACGGGAAAAGTCAACATCCCGATATCAGATCAGCAGCTGAAGGAGGCGTTGATCCGTCTGCAGTCGCAGCGGCGAGAAGTCAAGATAAGGAGACAGTAGAGCGTTGGCTAGGGTCAAGCATACGGCTAGGAAGAGACGACTTGCGAAGGCGGGAAAGCAGAGAAGTTCCGTGCCAATGTGGATCGTCGCGAAGACCATGGGCAGGTTCAGATCCCATCCGAAGCGAAGGCACTGGAGAAGGACGAAACTGAAGATCTAGGTGATTGAATGAGCGCCGAGAAGCCAGTTGAAGAAGCCGAGGAAAAGGAGAAGGAAGAGATAGAGATCGTCGAGGAAAAAATGTACAGCCTTCCCTTTCGTCGGGTCTGGGCAACCCCGAGAGGCAAGAGGACTCCACGTGCCCTCAGAATGCTTAGAGAGTACGTGGGGCGTCACATGAAAGTTGAGAGCGTCGTGATCAGCAACGAGATCAATGAGCAAATCTGGAAGAGAGGAATAAGCAAACCTCCTAGAAACCTGAGAATAAGGGCCGTAAAGGACAAGGAAGGTAAAGTCATAGTCTACCCGGCTAAAGAGGGGTAGGCTGTGCCGCTGATCGCTACCGACGTCTTAGGTAGCCCAAATATAGGCATCTACTGCTTCTGCACAGAGAATCTCGCGATCGTTCCCCTAGGAGTGACAGTCAAGAAGATGAGAAGATTCGCGGAGGCCCTTGAAGTTGAGACCTGCTCCACGAATGTTGGAGGATGCAGACTTCTAGGTGCGCTCATAGCTGGCAACTCGAATGGAGTCGTCCTTCCCCATTTCACGGAGCAGCATGAGGTGCAGATAATGAAGTCGCATCTTGACATCAACATTCAGGTAATTCAGGAGAAGAGGAATGCGTTGGGCAACATGATTCTGGCCAATGATAAAGGCGCAGTTGCGGATGTCAGACTTTCAAGGGAAACCCTCAAAGCCATATCAGATGTGCTTGGAGTGGAGGTGGTGACGGGAGGGATCCTCGGACTTCCGTGTGTCGGTGCCTTTGCAGCTTCAACAAACACCGGAGTTCTCGCTCACCCATCAATACTGGAAGATGAAAAGAGAAAGATTCAAGAAGTCCTGAAGGTTCCTGTCGAAACTGGAACCATCAACGGCGGCGTCCCGTACGTTAGGATAGGTTTGATAGCAAACAGTAAGGGCGCGGTCGTGGGGTCATCCACTACGGGACCTGAACTGATGGCGATAACTCGCACGTTGGGTATAGAGTGAAAGACTTGACAAGTGTGAAGACCTTTCAGATTCAAGGTGAGATCAGAAAGCCGAACGCAGTTCTACCATTTTCCAAGCTTGTTAGAGCTCTAGACCAGAAACAGGCCATTGAGAAGATCTACACGCTCTTTGGAAGTAGACACAAGGCAAAGCGCTTCCAGATCAAAATCCTCAAGATCGAGGAGAAGGCGGAGGCCGAATAGCCATCATGGCAACTAGGAGGGGGCAGGTGACTCCGACAGAAGATGAGGTGATAAGGCAACTTCTAGTGGAGATTAGACTGCTGGAAGGATCGGTAAGAATAATCCAATCAAGGTATGAGGTCATCCAAGCGGCCCTGAGAGAGACTCTGATTGCGAGTTCGACCTTGGAGGGAATCAGGGAGAAAGCTAAGGGAACGGGGACATTGGTTCCGATCGGGGCGGACTCGTACGTTAGAGCTGAGATCTCGGATAATGAAAAGGTGATAATGGGAGTGGGCGCCGGCGTTTCAATGGAGAAGAAGATCGACGATTCAATCTCTGAACTGAAAAGCAGAGAAGCGGATTTACAGAAGGTCAGGATATCTCTCCAACAGCAACTAACTCAAACAGTCGCCAGGCTGGAAGACGATAGAGGCAGGCTGAACGAACTTCTGAGGAAGAAAACCGGAGAGAACGTGGAGGTTGTTTGAGAAACTAAGGACGCATATGAGTGACTTCCTCGATAGGTTCTCGAAGACAGAGATCAAAGGTAAAGAGCTCGACCGACTTCTTGAGGAGTTCAAGCTCCTTCTCATCCAGAACGACGTTGCTCTTCAAGTGGCAGAGCACATATGCCGGATGATGAAGGAAAGAATTGAGAAGACCTCGGTTCCAAGATTCGGCGACAAGGCAGAGATCTTAGAGTCAATACTCCGGGAAGTTCTGAAAGACGTGTTGAATGCAGGAGGAACAATGAATATTCTTGAGGAGATTCAGAAGAAGCGCGGTACAAGTCAACCCACAGTAATCATTTTCGTGGGGATAAACGGAACGGGCAAGACCACGACGATCGCAAAGGTTGCGAACCTCCTTCAGAAGAAAGGGTTCAGTGTCGTGGTCTCGTGCAGCGATACCTACAGGACAGGATCAATAGAGCAACTTGAAACACATGTGAGGAGAGTAGGAGTGAGAAGCATCAAGCACAAGTATGGAGCTGATGCCGCAGCCGTCGCCTTTGACACAATCAACTACGCAAGATCCCATGGAATAGACGTGGTACTAATAGACACGGCAGGAAGGATGCAGACCGACAGGAACTTGATGAAAGAGATCGAGAAAATTGTCAGAGTGACGTCTCCTGATTTCACAATATTCGTGGGGGACGCCCTCGCCGGAAACGATGCCGTTTCACAGGCAGAAGAGTTCATCAAGTATGTCAAGGTGGACGGCAGCATCTTGACAAAGCTCGATGCAGACGCGAAGGGCGGGTCCGCCATCTCAATAGCCTACGTCACGAAGAGACCGATAATCTTTCTCGGAGTAGGCCAACGCTACGAGGACCTCATAGCCTTCGACTCAGATCTTCTAGTTAGCAAGATGATAGCGTAGCGCTTGAACGCTCTTTTATACTTGCGACGTAGTGATCTCTCTGCGGGGTCTAGTGGTTGGCAAAGCTGAAAGGGAGGGACCTTCTCTCTCTCGCAGAACTCACGAAAGAGAATATTATGGATCTATTGAAGCAGGCAGAGAAACTGAAGAAGCGGAAACGACTTCTCACGACAACGATTGCTCTTCGCCCCAAAGTCTTGGCGATGATCTTTCAGAAGCCGTCAACGCGAACCAGGGTCTCATTTGAGACAGCAATGCGACAACTGGGTGGACACGCGATAAATCTGAACTGGAATGAGCTTCAGCTCAGCCGTGGAGAGACAGTCGCTGATACGGCACGAGTGTTGAGCAGATATGTGGACGCCATCATGGCAAGAGTCTACTCGCATGGAGACATTATCGCGCTGGCTGAAAACGCCACAGTCCCTGTAATAAATGGGCTTTCAGATCTCTATCATCCATGTCAGATCCTCGCAGATTTCCTGACAATCCTAGAGAAGAAAGAGAGACTGGAAGAACTCAAACTGGCGTATATCGGAGATGGAAACAACGTATGCAACACTTTGCTCTTGGGATGCGCAAAGGTTGGGATGGATATTAGTGTAGCTCACCCTGAGGGCTATGGGCCGAGTTCCGAAGCCGTCGGACTTGCGGGCGAGTTTTCAAAGAGTTCAGACTCAAAAGTGGAGCTGACAGTTGAACCCGAAGTTGCAGCGAAGGACGCGGACATCGTGTACACAGATACATTCATCTCGATTGGGCAGGAAGCAGAGAGGGAAAGAAGGTTAAGCATCTTCCTTCCGAGGTATCAGGTCACGGAGGAGACCTTTCGAGTTACGAAACCGGATGCAATCTTCATGCATTGTCTTCCGGCACATAGAGGAGAAGAAGTGGCAAATGAGGTAATTGATGGGCCTAGATCCGTCGTATGGGATGAGGCAGAAAGTAGACTCCATGTCCAAAAGGCAGTTCTTCTCTCCCTCATCGGATGAGCCTCCGGATGACAATTCTGGTAGCTGCTTACAAAGATGACATAGCAGCAGTGAACATTGCCAACAAGCTCATCGAGAAGTACTCCTTCTATGAAACTGAGGAGATTTCTGCCGGAAGACCAGTATACCGAAAGAACGAGATTCAGCTCGCCTATCTCGAAGTAGACGACATATTTGCCGACAACTTGGATCAAAGGTTCCAAGTGGACGCAATTGTTTTCGCGTCCCGGCACAAGAGCGAAAGTGGAGAGCCAACCCTCACGGTTCACGTCTCAGGGAACCTGACTTCAGAAGCTCGCTTCGGAGGAAGGCCGAACCGGCTTGCCTTGGCTAATTCTCACATGGTGAAGGCTGCGCTTCGAGGCCTCAAATCGTCGCAAGAGAGACTTGGCCTAGATCGGTACGTAGTTTCTCTTGAGGCAACTCACCATGGCCCAACTGAACTCAGGGTCCCTTCACTGTTCGTTGAGATCGGAAGCTGCGAAAGGCAATGGAGCGACGTGACCGCGGCAGAGGCTGTGGCTGAGGCGATCTACACTTGTGCAACGAAACCTGCTTCAGGAGAACCGTCCGTGGGATTCGGAGGAGGGCACTACTCGATGAAGCATACAGAGGCGAATCTGGGAGAAGAGTTTGCGGTTGGACATATCTTACCGAAGTACTTCTTTGACCATTTTGATCCTTCGACGGTCTGGCTTGCCTTTGAGAGGACCGTCGGACACTGCACGAATGCTATCGTTGACTGGAAAGGAATCCGCGGCCCTGAACGAAGGAAACTTGTAGAACTCTTGAGCTGCAGGGACGTGAACGTGATCCGGGTGTGAGACCGACACTTGGACAAATGTGTTGCATAGAAGTTTTCTCTATGCTTGAAGGTGCCTCTATAACGGCGAAAGATTAAAAGGAGCTCATTTGTTATTCTGAGCGAGATTTCGATTGGAGACTTGCCCTTGAATCTGTCAGAATTCCTAGAGTCATCGCGCAGGTTGCTTCAGGCAACTACAAGGCCGAGCAGAGAGGAGATCTGGATGCTCTTCAAGATAAGCATGCTCGGTCTCGTAGTATTAGGCATGATTGGATTCATGGTGCGAGTCATCTTCTGGTTCATCAATCTAGCCCCCTAGAGGAAAGATGGTTGTCTGAGCAAAAACCGAAGATGCAGATCTATGCGGTTCGAACAACAAGTGGCCAAGAGAAGACGGTCGCCAACCTTTTGACGTCTCGCATCGCTTTGAAGAAGCTGCCGATCGCCAGCGTTCTTGCGCCTGAGGTCATCAAGGGATACATACTTGTTGAGGCCGCCGGGCCACATTATGTCGATGAGGCGATCTCAGGCATGAAACATGCCAGAGCGCGGACTAAAGGCGCCATAGGTGTCTCAGCGATCGAGAGGTTCCTGATAACAAAGCCCGTAATTGAAGACCTAGGTTTGGGAGACCTAGTTGAAGTTGTGGGGGGACCCTTCCGAGGATTGAAGGCAAAGATCACTGACGTTGACGCGGCGAAGGAGGAGTTGACAATCGAATTGCTTGAGGAAGGCTTTGCTACCCTTCCGATCACTGTGCATGCTGACTACGTGAAGCTTGTTCAGAAGGCTGGTGGAGAGGCTGGGAGAGAAAAAACAGGTTGAAGCTTTGCTTGCCGGAGGCCACGCTACGGCCGGCCCGCCCCTTGGACCTATCCTAGGACCCTTAGGCGTCAACGTTCTTCAGATAGTGAACAAGATAAACGAGTTGACCAAGGCATATGCGGGCATGAAGGTGCCCGTCAAGATCATAGTTGACGTGGAATCGAAGGATTTTGAGATAGAGGTAGGAACGCCGACCACATCGGCGCTCATCGTGAAGGAGCTTGGAATTGAGAAGGGGTCTGGAACTCCTAAGACTCAGAAGGTCGGCAACCTTACTATGGATCAAGTCATCAACATCGCCCGGATGAAAGTGCCCCGCAGTTATTCGACCTCTTTGAAGGGGGTAGTCAAGGAAGTTCTCGGTGCCTGTGTCAGCATGGGAGTCACGGTCGAGCAGAAGGAGCCAAAGGAAGTTCTGAAGGAGATCGCCGAGGGCCAACACGACAAGATTTTGTCAGCGTAGAAGGAGAGCTGCGTAGAGAGGCGTTATTCAGGAAAACCCGATCATCGTACAGCTTTCATCATTGAGACGATCTTCCGCATTGAGGTTCGACTGGTCGTAGCTGAAGGTAAAGGGTTTATTTAGCGGCGCCTGTGTATTTCGGAAAGCTGGAATCGCATTTGCCCTTGCCAAAAGAAAGCCTGCTCAACGCCGTCGAGGAGATGAAGAAGAATTCACCGAAAAAGAAGTTCAAGCAGGCGATTGAGCTGGTCATTAGGCTCAAGGACATAGACCTGAAGAAGCAGGAGAGCAAGATCTCTGAGACAATTGTGCTTCCAAATCCCCCGGAGAAGCCTGTCAAAGTATGCTTCATAGCCACTGGCGACCTAGCAGTTCGGGCAAAGAGAGGTGGCGCCGATCTTGTTTTGGGCAGAGATGAGTTGGACGCGTTGGGAAGAGAGAAGAAGGAGGCACGCAAGATCGTTAGGGAGTATGATCAATTTGTTTCAGAAGCGCCTCTGATGCCGCTGGTTGGAAAGACTTTGGGCCCGGTTTTGGGTCCGAGAGGGAAGATGCCTGTCCCTGTGCCGCCGAATGTCGTTGTGGAGGATGTTCTGGCTAGGCAGCGGCGAACTGTCCGGGTCCGTGTGAGAGATCAGCCGGTGATTCAATGTCGTGTTGGTACTGAGGACATGGCCTCGGAGAAGATTGTTGAGAACGTGCAGGCAGTGGTGACGGCGATCGAGGGAAAACTTGAGAGAGGCCTAGGAAACATTGGAAGTGTAATGGTGAAGGCCACAATGGGTTCACCGGTCAAGGTTCCTCTAGTGAAGGGGTAGGACGACCATGCGACTGGGTGGAAAGGTGCCGGAAGGAAAGGTTCTCGCTGCGAAGCAACTGGCACAGGACATGGGTACGCATAAGGTCATAGCTGTCGCAGACCTTGCGAAAGTCAGATCGTCCCAAGTTCTGGAAATGCGAAGAAAACTCCGAGGCAAGGTAAAGATGCTTGTGACGAAGAATACATTGCTCAGAAAGGCAGGAGAGGACTTGGAGGAAAAGAGGAAGAACATATCTGCTTTTACCAACTCTCTCTCCGGGCCGAATCTACTCCTTTTGACTGACATGGATCCTTTCGAACTTACCATCTTTCTTGGCAAGAGCAAGGTGAGAGTTGCAGCGAAGGCGGGCGAAACGGCGACTGGGGAGATAGTTGTGCCCGCCGGTAATACGGGACTCCCGCCTGGACCAATAATCAGCGAGTTCAATGAGGCAAAGATTCCCACCAGGATAGAGTCAGGAAGCATCTGGGTTGCGAGGGATACGGTCGTTGCCAAGAGAGGAGATGTGATAAGCGCAAAGGTCGCCTCGGTTCTGTCAAAGCTTGGGATCAAACCTATCGAGGCAGGGATATCCCTCAAGGCGGCTTACGAAGATGGTTTGATCTTTGGGCGAGACGACCTTCAGCTTGACTTGAAAGGATATCTCGACAATTTCACCATGGCTGTGAAACAAGCTTTGGGACTTGCGATCGAAGCGAACTACGTCACTGTGGAAACGGCGCCACTGGTGCTTGGGAAGGCACATAGACAGGCGATGTGGCTGGCCGCAAAGTCAGAATATCCGGCAGACATCGTGATGCCCGAGATTCTGAGAGAAGCTTTCTTGGAGATGAGAGCGGTATCAGAGAGCCTGGCTTTGGTCAACAAAGAAGCGGCGCCTGTAAGCTACGAGGCGCCTGCCCCGGCTCGCGTGATTCCTCCAAAAGTCGAGGCTCCAACACCTGAACCAGAACGATTGGAAGAAGCGAAGCCAATAGAACCCAAGGCCCCACCGATGCCTGCGACGCCGGAGGAGAAGCCGCCATTGGAGAAAGCTGTGATCACCAAGACTGCGGCAACAAAGCCGGCAGCTGTCGCTGCTGAAAAGCCTGTGCGACCAAAGGCTCCCATCGCGAAGAAAGTGACAGCTGAAGTTGCGGAGCAGAAAACGAAGAAGAGAGTTCCTAAGGAAAAGGTTGAAAAGAAGGAAAAGGCTAAAAAGGGGAAGGCAAAATCGAGGTAGCCACTCAATTCGATTTCGCCAAGATTGAGGTGTAATGTCGGTGAAATATGTCTATGCGGCAATGTTGCTGCATTCCGCAGGTCAGCAGATTAGCGAAGACGGAGTGAAAAAAGTCCTGGGCGCTGCAGGCGTGAAAGCCGAGGAAGCAAGAGTGAAGGCGCTTGTTGCAGCCCTCTCCGAAGTCAAGATAGATGAGGTTCTGAAGAATGCGTCTATGCTCGCCGTGGCGCCGGCAGCACCTGCCGCACCTGTGTCTTCACCGGCAGAGGGGAAGGCTGAGGCAAAGGAAGAGAAGAAGAAAGAAGAGGAAGCCCTCGAAGGACTTGGCGCCCTATTCGGCTAGACCGATAGGGTAGGTAGCCAACAGTTTTACGTACGCAGCGTCTCTCTCCTATTCTATTGGTCGGAGCTGCTCCTAGTCATGAGTAGGCCAAATGATGAGTTCGATCTGCCCTTCTTCAGGGAGAACGGTTTCGTCAGGAGAAAATGTAGGATCTGCGGAAGCTATTTCTGGACTCAGAACCCCGACAAGATGGATTGCGGAGACGCACCTTGCCAAGAATATACGTTCATTGGGAACTCTCCTGCCCGCCGGAGCTACACGCTTTCTGAGATGAGGAACCAGTTTCTGTCGTTCTTCGAGGAGAACGGTCATCCCGTTATCAAGCCTTATCCGGTCATTGCTCGATGGCGGAACGATGTGTATCTTACTGGAGCCTCGATCTTTGATTTCCAGCCATACGTCACTGAGGGGATTTTGCCTCCGCCTGCGAATCCGCTTGTGATCAGTCAGCCGTGCCTCA